>Ga0180017_100242_pt1 | contig 21646 bp, 20 predicted proteins | sample KR46_S_MetaG_FD_129674 | JGI IMG/M metagenome (GOLD analysis project Ga0180017, IMG submission 129674) | Groundwater microbial communities from the Olkiluoto Island deep subsurface site, Finland - KR46_S_MetaG | ecosystem: Environmental > Aquatic > Deep subsurface > Groundwater | place: Finland...
CATCAAGAGCCCGGGCATCGGGCCGAAGCAGTGATTTTCCACAATCACCAATCATCCGAAGGTCACACATGCACAAAGTACTCTTTGTCTGTATCCACAACAGCGCCCGCAGCCAGATGGCCGAAGCCTACCTGAACACATTCGGCCGCGGAGAATTCGTGGCCGAAAGCGCAGGCTTTGAACCGACCAGCATCAATCCCCTGGTGGTGGAGGTCATGGGAGAGGAAGGCATCGATCTTTCCTCCAAGGGCACGCAGTCCGTTTTCGAGCTTTTCAAGACAGGCCGGGTCTTCACGCATGTGGTCACCGTCTGCGACGACACACAGGAAAGCAAGTGCCCCATCTATCCCGGCATGACCCACCGCCTGCACCTGCCATTCCCCGACCCGGGTCAATTGACTGGCAGCCGCGAAGCGAGGCTGGAACAAACCCGGGAAATCCGCAACACCATCAGGGACGCGGTCCAGGAATTCATCGCCTGGGCCCGCAACGACACGCCTCTTGGCGAGACATGGACAATCAAGACGTCTTGAGCCGACCATAAGCGTTCTCTTTTGTGCACGGGCAATTCCTGTCGCAGCCGGATGGCCGAAGGGAGCCAGGCCAAACGGATGCGCCGGGGCGTCGACGATGCGCCGAAAAACCCAACCTATGAGGGATTCCCGGAGACATCGGCGACTCGGTCAGGATTTCTGGGCAGGGTCAGAAAAAACACCGCGCCCTGCCCGGGGCTGGTTTCCAGCATGATCGACCCTTTGAGGGTCTGGGTGACCAGATTGTAGACAATGTTCATGCCAAGACCCGTGCCCCCGGAACCGCGCGTCGTGGTATAGAAAGGATCGTAGATCCGCTCCTTCTGTTCGCGATCCATGCCGATGCCTGTGTCGCGGTAGATCAGCACGACATTTTCCCCGGCCGCTTCCACCGTGACGGAGATCTCCCCGGGACGGCCGTCCGAGAACCCGTGGATCAGGGAATTCATGATCAGGTTGGTCATGATCTGCATGATGGCCCCGGGATAGGAATCAAGGGTCAGATCGTCCGGGCAGTCCATGCGCACCTGATGGGGGGTGCGTTTGAACTGCGGTCGCAGGCTAAGAAGAATCTGCTCCAGATAATTCTTCATCTCAAAGATGCGTTTTTCCTCGGAGCTCTGATCCGCCGCGACTTTTTTGAAGCTCTGCACCAGCTCCGCGGCCCGTTCCAGATTGGAGAGTACAGAGCCGGAAGACTCCTCCGCCAGGGACAGGTATTTTTCCAGGTCCGAGCGTTTCATCTCCCCATTCTCGTACAATTCCCGCAACTGCCGCGTCCGCTCGGACAGAAATGAGGCCGCCGTGACGCTGACCCCGATGGGCGTGTTGACCTCATGGGCCACCCCCGCCACAAGATCCCCCAACGCCGCCATCTTGGCAGACTGGATCATCTCCTTCTGGGTACGGTGCAACTTGTCGAGGGATTCTTCGAGACTTTGCTGGTACTCGCGATTCTGCCGCTGCAAGCGGGCCCGTTCCAGGCACGTCTCCACCGAATGCAGCAAGATGTTCATGTCCTGAATGGGCTTGACCAGATAATCCCAGGCGCCCCGGCGCAGGGCCTCCACCACGTCCCGAATGTCGCCCGCACCGGAAATCACCATGATGGGTGTCTGCGGAGAAATTTCCCGAACTTTGGCCAGCACCTGCAGCCCGTCCATACGCGGCATGCGCAGATCGACCAGAATCAGGTCGGGGTTGCCCGCCGCAAACACCTCCAGCCCCTGCTCTCCGTCTCCGGCTTGCAGCACAGAGTATCCGAAATCCTCCAGAAAATTGGCCAGACTTTCGCGCACGGCCTGATCGTCGTCTATGGTCAGGACCACGGGAAGCTTGCCATGACTCATGTGCGGTCCTCCGCCGTTTTTTCTCGAATAAGGGTCTCGAAAATGCCCATGTCCAGGACCGGTTTGTAAAGCACTTCGCGGTCCGTCAGGCCGATATCCCGAAGTTCCCTGTCCAGTTGAAAATCCGTGGAACCGGTGTGGATCAGGCAGTACACAGCCGGATGGAGCGCGTGCAGTCGTTTGATGAACTCCAGCCCGTCGATGCCCCCCAGACGGATATCCACAACGGCCACCGCGATCTCGCCCAGCCCTGGCAAGGCCAGGGCATCCTCGGCGCTCTCGGCCGTCAGGGTGGTGAAACCGCAGTCCATCAGATATTCGGCCAGGCTGTCCCGAATGTTCGGTTCGTCGTCCAGGACGAGCACCTGTGTCTCGTTTCCCGCCATCGCATGCTGAGCCATTATTCTGCTCCGCCGACGCTTTGTACCGCCGGGATGAGTGGCAGATGGATAATGAAAACCGAACCCTTGCCGGGGGTGGATTCCACTTCGATCCTGCCGCCGTGATTTTCAACTACCAGAAAATATGACACCGAAAGGCCGAGTCCGGTGCCCTCGCCCACGCGTTTGGTGGTGAAGAAGGGTTCGAAAACCCGTTTACGCAACTCCTCGGTCATACCCGGACCGTTGTCCTCGATCTCGATCCGCACCTCGCCGTCGCCGCCCATGACCCTGAGGGTGAAACAGGGCGGAAGGTCCTGGCTCGCCATGGCCTGAGCCCCGTTGCGGATCAGGTTGAAGAAAACCTGCTGGATCTTGCTCTCCTCGCAAAGCACAAGAGGCAGGCCCGGTTCGTATTCACGCACGATTCTGATCTTACGGAAATCATACTTCTTCTTGAGATCGTAATCATTGGCCGCCAGTTCGAGAGTACGATCAAGCAGGGCGGGGATATCCACCTCGCCCAGAGAGAGGCTGTTCTTGCGGCTGAAGGAAAGCATGTTTTCCACGATTCTGGCGGCCCGGATCCCCGATTCCATGATGGAGTCCATCATGCGCAAAAGGCCACGCCGCTCGAAGTAGGCGTGCACCAGATTCATATCAACTCCAAGTTCTTCCGCCAACTTTCTGTTGGCAGGCAAATCCGGGGAAATCCTGTTGCGGATGACCTGCCCGTTCTGAAGGATCCCGGCCAGAGGGTTGTTGATTTCGTGGGCCATTCCCGCCGCCAGGCCGCCTACGGAGGCCATCTTTTCGGACTGGATGAGCACCTCTTCGATGCGCACCCTCTCTGTCGCATCATCTATGCGGATCACCGCCCCTTGCACGACATCGTTGGTCGTCAGGGGGTAGACTGTCACGTCGGAATATTCGAGCAGATCCCCTCGCGCCCTGGGGGCTTTGGCGATCTTGACCGGAAGGTTGGAGTCGATGGCGGCCCATATCTGATCCATGCTGACCGGAGCCTGTGGAAATACTTCCGCGAGCGGACGTCCTTGAACCATTTCGGGGGGCATCCCGGTCTTGAGCACCGCCTGCTGATTCCACTGGGTGATGCGCCCATCCACATCGACGGAGACCAGGATCGAGGGCATGGAGTCAAGGATGTTACGGATATACCCCTCGGCATCCTTGAGCTTTTTCTCGGCGGCCTCCCGCTGCTTGATGTCCCGGAGCAGGTTTTCGCGCATGTCGTTGAAGGCGCGCACCACGATGTCGATCTCGTCCGGCTTGGACGAGGATTTGTCCAGAGTCAGCGTCTCCTGCAGCCTGTCGATGGTCAACCCGGAGGTATAAAGCGCCATGCGACGCAGATGGCGGGTGACCAGCATGTAAAAAATAAAAACGATCAGCACGGCCACCAGGAAAATCTGCACGCCCTGAGTGATGACGATGATCAGAATCTTGTCCAGCAGCCGGCGCTGCAACGCCCCTTCATCGGCGCCTACGATCAGGGTGCCGATATGATCGATGCGGTCGAGGGTCCTGTACTGGAGCGGGAATTTCCGCACCATCAAGGTCGCCTCATCAGCCCGCTCACCCCTGAAAAATCGTATTCCCTCCGGAGTGATCACCTCGGCGAACCGCATGTCGCGCAACTCCAGGACCCCCTCAAGCTGCACCAGGATCTGCACCTCATCGAGGTGCCACAAGGCGCTGGTCAGACTGGACACGCGCGAGGTGCGAATCTGCTCCAGCTGGGACAGCATCTCGTCCTTGTCTTTGCGGTAGTCGATGGTGAGCTGAACCATTGTTCCAAGCACCGTGAACAGGGTGCTGCCAAGCAGGACCCAGAGCAGCAGTTTACGCCCAAGGCGTCCACTGACGTCGGTTCTGAGAATTCTGGAGGAGGTCGTCATCTGTCCACCGCTAAGGATTTGACTCCGCACATGCCGGGCGAAAAGTCCAGGCTATGTCCCCTGAACTTTATACACAACGGCAAGGCTTTGAAAAGCAAAACTCTTCTGCGCCACTCCAGTTTGAACGTTTCTAGGGGAAGAGCAGAGACAGGATGACGATAATGATCAGGGACGGCAACAGGCTTGAAAGGCGGATGACCGCAAGGCCCAGGAGATTGATGCCGATGCCCAGGATCAGGGTCCCGCCAGTGGCCGTAAGCTGGGCAATGAGGTACTCCGAAAAATAGGACTGAAATGCCCCGGCGAAAATGGTCAGCAGTCCCTGGTAAAGAAGGACCGGCAAAGCGGAAAAAAGCACTCCCGAACCGTAGGTTGAAGCCAGGGCAATGGATGCGAATCCATCGAGCAAGGCCTTGGTGAACAGAATGGAATGATCACCGCGGATGCCTTCATCGAAAGAGCCAAGAATCGCCATGGCGCCGATGCAGTAGATCAGGGACGCATTGACCATGCCGTCCACGAAGCGGGTGTTGGACGAGCGCACCAGGCCCTTGAGTTTTCCGGCCAGACCCGCGAAACGGTCTTCGAGTCTCAAGGCCTCGCCCAGCACTCCGCCGATAAGCACGCTTAAGACCACGAGCAGTCCGTTCTGGCCCTGCATGGCCATCTGCATGCCGATAACCAGAACGCAGAGTCCCAGACCCTGAAAAACGACCTGGCGCATTTTTTCCGGCAACCGCCCATGCAGAAGCAAACCCAAGGCGCCTCCAGCCAGAATGGCCAGGGCGTTGATCACCGATCCGAGGGGAAAGACCATGAAGCTTGACTCCGTCTCGAAATGTTAAAAAAAGACCGCCCAGCTCCTTGCTCGGAGCATGGCGGTACAAGGCTGCCGAAACCTCTGGTCAGGAGTTGCCGGATTCGTTCAGGGCAAACCGCTCAAGTTTCTTTTTGTAGGCCAGCACGCCCCGGGTCAACCCCTGGGCCATGGTCGTGAGATAGGCGTCCGTATTGAGCCTCTTGGCCTCCGCCGGATTGGTGAGGTAACCCAGTTCAACCAGAATCGACGGCATGCGCGCCCCGGTCAGAACATAGAAAAACGCGCCCTTGGAGCCGTGGCTGGCGAGGGCGTATTTCGGGCGCATGACCCGCAGAGTCTCTTCCTCCACCATTGAGGCCATCTGCCTTGACTCGTTGATCTTCGAGTTGAGCATCAGGTCCGAGAGAATAAACTGCATATCGCTGATCTTCTTGGCAGACACGCCGTTCTCACGGGCGGCGACGCGCACGGCCTGGGCATCGGTGGCGAGGTTGAGGTAATAGACCTCGAAACCTTTGGCGCTCGTATCTTTATATGCATTGCAGTGCACGGAGATGAAGAGGTCCGCATTCCTGGCGTTGGCCATGGCGGTGCGTTCTTCCAGGGGAATGAATTTGTCGGTGGTGCGGGTATAGTGCACCTCGAACCCCTGCTCCTTGAGCATCGTGCCAAGTATCCTGGCCATGCGCAAATTGATGTCTTTTTCCCGCAGTCCGTTGGCCACTGCGCCGGGATCCTTGCCGCCGTGCCCGGGGTCGATCATGACCGTTCGCACCTTGAGGCCCAGCTGCTCGACCAGGGAACCGGTATATTTCTTCTGTGTGGAGCTGACTTTGATTTCCGGAGTCTTGGCCTCGGAAGGCTTGGATCCCTTGGCCGCGGTCTGCGCCGGAGGCTTGGGCTGCACGGCCGGGGTCTTGGCCGCCGGGGCCTGGGCGGCCTGTTTGACCGCCACCTCTTTTTTCGGTTCGGCAGCCTGCTTGGCCTGCAACTCGGCCAGCGCCGCCTGCACATGGTCCAGCTCCCCACCGGACGGCGGGGTCGGCGCAGGAGCCGAGGCCGCCGCGCCCGTGTCAGGCTGCAGAGACTTCCCTCCGCCCGCGCCGTATATGTCGATGACCACGCGGTAGGGATCGGGCAAGGTAAAGACCCGATAATTATCCATCGATATCAGATCGAGGGTGACTCGCGCCCCCCCGACAGGATCGCGACCGACCTCGATATGGGACAAGATCCCGTCCTGGATCGTGCGCGAAGGCATGACATCGGCGTGGATTCCGGCCTGCTGCAAGGTGATCTGCAACTGCTTGTTGCCACCAGCGGTCTTCTCCACAAGGGTGCGCTCGTAATGCACATTCTGGGTCACGTCCATGACCACGCGGGTGTAGTCGGGGCTTGACCAGTGGCGAATGCCGAGCAGGGTCAGCCCTTCCTTGAGCTTTGCCGATTCCGGCGCGGCCTTTTTCGGATCCGCAGCCGCAGTCGACTGCGCAGGCTTCACTGCAGTTGGCTGCGCTTTTGCGGCCGTTTCGGTCTTCACCGACCCGGGACCCTGGATCTTCGCCAATCGCTCTAGGGCCTCGGGCACCTTGTCACCCTTTGGATAGGTGTCGACAAGGGTTTTGAACATCTGCGCGGCTTTTGCGGGGTCATTGAACTGTTCCTGCCAGATAAGACCCATGCGATACAGCGCGTCATCAGACCACCCGTGCTTGGGGTAGGTGGCCAGCATGCGGTCGTACGCTTCCAGGGCTTTGAGTCGGTCGGCCCGGGAAAAGGAACGCCGGGCCAGTTCCTCGTAGCACCGGCCAAGAAAAAACATGCTCCGGGGCGCATACTCGCTTTTGGGGTCAGCGCCCAGGGAGCGCAGGAACGGCTTCATGACCGATTCCCATTCCGCCCGCAGCCCAGCCCTTTTCTCGTTGGCAAGCAGGGAATTGAAGGCGCTCACGCCTCGTGCGTACTCGTTCTTGGCCGAAGCGAAGGCAACAGCGGAAAAGCCCAGCACCAGGGCCAGCACAAGAACGATTTTCAGCAAAGCTCGTACGTTCATCCTCATTCCACGGTCACGGATTTAGCCAGATTCCTGGGTTGATCCACGTCCTTGCCCAGGTATACGGCCATTTCATAGGCGAAAAGCTGCACTGCGGGCAGCACCAGAAAACTCTTCAGCGGCCCCCATGCGTCCGGCAGAATCCAGGGATCCTCCACCACAGGCGCAGCGCCGGGATTGACCAGGGCGATGATCCGCCCGCCTCGGGCCTGGACTTCCTGCAGGTTCGAGGCGACCTTTTGCAAGAGCTCGTCCCCAAGGGCCATGGCAAAGGTCGGGAAATGCTGATCAATGAGCGCGATGGGTCCGTGCTTCATCTCGCCAGCGGCGTAGCCCTCGGCGTGGATGTAGGAGATCTCCTTGAGCTTTAGCGCCCCTTCGAGAGCTAGGGGAAAATTCTGTCCGCGTCCCAGGAAAAAGAAGCTCTTGGCATCGGCGTATTCCTGACTCAGGGCCTTGGCCTTGTCGCGGATGGTGGGCAGCTCCGCCTCCAACTGGTCGGGGAGCAGGGGCAGGTCGCGCAGGCAATTCTTCAGAATTTCGGCAGGCAGCACGCCTTTGCGCCCCCCCCAGGACAGGGTCATAAGCAGCAGGAGAACCATCTGACTGCACATGGCCTTGGTCGAGGCCACGCTGATCTCGGGTCCGGCCTGGGTGTAGACGACCTGATCGGACTCGCGGGCAATGGACGACCCGACCACGTTGCACAGGCCGAGAATGGGCACTCCGGCCTCGCGGGCGATGCGGATGGCGGCCAGGGTGTCGGCGGTCTCGCCGGACTGGCTGATGGTCAGCACCAGGTCGCCGGGCAGGAAGACGCTGTCGCGGTAGCGGAACTCCGAGGCAATCTCGACCTGCACGGGAATGCGCGCCCAGGACTCAAGCAGATACTTGGCCCACAGCCCGGCATGAAAAGACGTGCCGCAGGCCACAACCGTCAGGCGCTGCGGTATGTCCAGGGCGTCGAGCTCCGGCAGCACGACGCGCCCCTTCTGGATGCGACCGGTCAGACAGTCGCGGATGACTTTAGGCTGCTCGAAGATCTCTTTGAGCATGAAATGCTTGAACCCGTCTTTCTGGGCGGCCTGCACATCCCAGGAGATGTGCTTCACTTCCTTGGCCTTGGGCATAAGGGTCAGGGAATCAAAAACCTGCCAGGAGCCCGCGTCCATCTCCACCAGGTCGCCGTTGTCGAGAAAAACCACTTCGCGCGTGTAGGGCAGGAAGGCCGGGATGTCTGATGCCAGAAAATTCTCTCCCGTGCCGATGCCCATGAGGAGCGGGCTGGCCTTGCGGCTGGCCCAGATCTTTCCGGGATGATCACGGGAAAGCAGGGCAAATGCGTAGGCCCCGTCAACCTGTGACAGAGCCCAGGAGATGCCCTTGCGCACATCGCCTGTCAGCTGCACGCCCTTGGCGATGACGTGGACCAGCACCTCTGTGTCCGTCTCGGACAGAAAGACGTGTCCTTCGGCCATGAGCTCGGCCTTGAGCTCGGCGTAGTTCTCGATGATCCCGTTGTGCACCAGGGCGAACTTCCCGTCCCCGTCCATGTGCGGATGGGCGTTGCGTTCCACGGGCAGACCGTGGGTGGCCCAGCGGGTGTGTCCGACGCCGCAGACGGAGGATACCGTGTCCAGGCCCGCGATTTTCTGATCCAAAGCCCCGAGCTTGCCCTCGGCGCGAATGACGCGAAGCCCCTGCGCCTCTTCATAGGCCACGCCAGCCGAATCGTAGCCCCGATATTCCAGACGCCGCAAACCCTCGACAATGGCCGGTATGGCCGGTCGGTGCCCCGTGTATCCGATGATTCCGCACATGCTTATTTCTCCAGTTCCATCCGGGCTTGTTTCAGGAATTCGGGCCAGCCGCGCAGCATATCCCGCAGGGCCAGACCGCGATGACTGCGGCCGTTCTTGATCTGCGCATCCATCTGCGCGGCGGTCAGGGACAATTCTTCGTCGAAGAAAACGGGATCATATCCGAACCCCCCGTCGCCTTGCGGGGCATGGATCACCCGGCCATGCCAGGCACCGCGACCGATCAGCTCGCGCCCCCCGGGGGTGGCCGCCAGCATAACGCAGGCGAAATGGCAACCGCGCCATGGGTCCACGACGTCCTTCATGGCGTCCAGGAGCTTGGCTACATTTTTCTCATCCGTGGCGTCATCACCGCTGTAGCGGGCCGAATAGACGCCCGGAGCTCCGTTCAGAGCGTCCACGGCCAGACCCGAATCGTCGGCCACGGCCACCAGCCCCGTGGCCCGGGCCACGGCCAGGGCCTTGATGCGGGCGTTGTCCTCGAAGGTCGCGCCGGTCTCGGGGGTTTCGCCGATGTGCGGAAAGTCTTTGAGGCCGAGCACCCGGACGTCCGGATTCAATTCGGCCAGCATGGCCGAAAGTTCACGTATCTTGCCGGCATTGCCGGTGGCGAGCACAATGGTGTCCATCTGTATCCGTCACAAAAGGTCATAGATTTCAAAACGAAATTCGGACAGGTCCGCGTGCAGCATGCGCCCGGCCAGACGCAGGGAGCCTGTGGCCAGGTACTGCACTGTCTCGGCGGCCTGCAGCGAAGCCGCCAGGCATGCGGCCGGTGCCAGACTGCCCAGAACATGCTCGGCGTCCTTGTCCTCAGGGTCGGTCCACATACGCGAAATGCCCACCTGTCCGGGCAGTTCGCTGCCGACCAGGGCCGTCCATCCGGCCACAGCCGCGCTCACCACCGCGATGCCGGCGCGGCTTGCGGCTTCGTGCAGGGCCAGACGCGGCGCGATGCCGCCCAGAGCATCGACGACAACGTCCACACCGGACAGCACGCCGCCCAGATTGGAGGCATCCAGAAAATATTCAAGAGGCTCGACAGTCACCAGCGGACAAGTCTCCCGCGCCCGCTCGGCACCTGCGCGAGCCTTGTTGAGCCCAAGATTCCCGGCGGAGGAGAGCAGCTGACGATTGAGGTTGCTGTCCTCGAATCCGTCCCCATCCGCGACCATGATCCGGCCAACTCCAAAACGGGCCAGCAGCTCAAGGACGTAGCCCCCAAGGCCTCCCGCCCCGGCCAGCAGGACCGTGGCGTTCATCAGCCGGGCCTGCTCGGGGATGGAGAAGGAGTGCAGGTTCTTCAGAAACGGCAAGGGCACTATTTCCTGCTCAAGAGCGCCCCGGGCGCCCTGCGGAAGGGTCAGGCCATGGTCACCGCACAGCCGCCGAAGCTCGCCCAGACCGACGGTGCGGACCCGGCGTTCGACATTTTCCGAAGCCAGGGAGTTCAGCGCGGCGCGAAAATCCGTCATCCGCCGCCCACCGCCGGGAAAATGCCCACCTGGTCCCCGTCAGCAAGCACCGTCTCCAGGCCGCTGTTCCTGCTGTTCACGAAAACAAGCTTGATGTCCGCAACTTCAAGGCCGAGAATTGGAAGCATGGCCTCCACTGCAGCCCCGTCTTCAAGGTCGAGAAAACCTTGCGACGGGGTATGGTCGGCAAGGGTGGCAAAACATTTCACGCGCACACGCATAGTCATCCCTCTGGCAGACGGTCTTAAACACGGAATCCGGCCCCTCTTCAGTCAGCATCCTTTATGACGCAAGCCCCCGGAGTCAACATATTTACACCCATGAAAGGCCAAAAAGACGTTCCTCACTCAAGGACGATCTCGACCTTCTGCCCCGGAACGTTGCCCTTGAGTTCCGTCAGCAGGCCACGAATGGTCCCTGTGACCAGGCGATCCACAAACGGATTGAGGGCCAAACGCCGACCATCGACCCGCACCACGAGCTTGGCGTTCATGGCCGTGCAGGCCTCTGGCTCCGCCACGCCAGCCACGACCTCGCGGGCCAGTGCAAGACAGGAGTCGCGCCCGCACGCGCCGCAATCAAGACCGGGCAGGGAAAAAGCCCGACTTTCGGCCAACGTGGCAAGCTCCGCCACGGACCCGGCCTTGCGCACCCCGTCCAGCTCTCCTGCTCCCCACGTTGCCAGGGCCAGCCCGTTTGCCAGCGTGGTCTCGTCCTCACCGGAGCCAAGGACCACGAACCGAGGCAGCCAGGTCAGGGACTTGCCCCCTTCGACGAGAACTATGTCCGCGCCCAGGAGAGGCAGGATGTCTTGCAGCTGGCGGGCCGAATTCCAGAGCAGGGTCGTGGTTCTGGGGCCGATGCCGGCCACGCTGACGCACTCCTGTGCGAAACGGGCGGTATCCGTGCCATCCAGATCCAGCCCATGGTGCGTAAACTTGACCGCCGCCACTTTCCGGCCCCTGGCGGTCAATTCCCTGGCGAGTTCGAGCACCAGCGTCGTCTTGCCCGATTTTTTAAACCCCACAACCGACACTGCCTTGAACATTGGACCTCCATCTTTGACAATCATGAACTCATCAATTAACCAATTCAGTTTCCCCATGCACAGTGCCGCAAGTCCCGCCCCGTCGCAAACGGAGCCTGACCAAAGGCGCGCACCATCCATCCCATTCGTCAAGGACGCTTATTTTCTATGTCTAAAATTCAGAAAATTAAAGGCTTTTCTGACCTCTTCAGCCCGGAGAGCACGGTTCACACTCTGATGGAAAACCTGGCCCGCCAGGTTTTCGGCGCGTACGGATGCCAGGAGGTCCGCGTGCCCATCCTGGAAAAAACAGAGCTCTTCGCCCGTTCCATCGGCGAAGAAACCGATGTCGTACAAAAAGAAATGTACACTTTCGCCGACCGCAAAGGCCGCTCGCTGACCATGCGCCCCGAAGCAACAGCCGGGGTGCTGCGCGCCTTCATCGAGTCGGGCCAGGGCAGCGCTGAGGGCACTACCAAGCTTTTCGCCTGCGGCCCCATGTTCCGCTACGAACGGCCGCAGAAAGGCCGGTTACGCCAGTTTCATCAGCTCGATGTAGAGGTCCTGGGCACAGACGCGCCCCAGGCCGACGCCGAGGTCGTGCTCATGCTCTGGACCTTTTTAAACAAGCTGGGCCTCAAAAACCTGTCCCTGGAGCTGAACTCCCTGGGCTGCCCCGAGTGCCGGCCGGTCTTTCACCAGCGACTGCGCGACTTCCTCTCAACCATCGACCACACCGAGCTCTGCGAGGACTGCAAGCGCAGATCGGAAACCAACCCCCTGCGCGTGCTTGACTGCAAGGTTCCGGCCTGCAAGGCGCTGGTTGAGAACGCGCCGAGCATCGCCGGATCCCTGTGTACGGGGTGTGCCGAGCATTTCGTCCAGGTGCGCGACATCCTGGACAGCGCGGGCCTGCCGTACCGCCTCAACGACCGCCTCGTGCGAGGCTTGGACTATTACCAGCGCACCACCTTCGAAGTCGTTTCCGGTGAGATCGGTGCCCAGACCGCCGTGGCCGGCGGAGGGCGCTACGACGGGCTCATCAAGCAGCTCGGCGGACCGGATCTACCGGGCATCGGATTCGCCTGTGGCATGGAACGCCTGGCCCTCCTGTACGGAGAAGCCCATGTTCCGGCTCCGGACTTCTATCTGGCCGTGCTCGACTCCCGTGCCCTGAACACGGCCCTGCTCCTGGCCCAGCGCCTGCGCGAGCGGGGCTTTGCCGGAGAGGTCTCCTTCGAAGCCCGCAGCATCAAGGCGCAGATGCGCCAGGCCAACAAGCTCGGCGTCAAGACCTGCCTGATCCTGGGCCAGGACGAAATGGAGAAGGGCCAGATCGTGGTCAAGGACATGGCCACGGGTGTGCAGAAGAATATCGGCCAGGATGACCTGGAACAGGCCCTGGGCTTTCGCAAGCCGTAAGTCTTTACACCGCGAATTTGCAGCTTATCGTACCCAAGCGAGGAACATATATGGATGACAGAAACACGGAACTCGGGATGGACTCCCTCGACGGATGGCGCAGAACCCACACCTGCGCAGGCCTCGGACCACAGCAACTGGGACAGGAAGCCTGCCTCATGGGCTGGGTGCAGTACCGCCGCGACCACGGCGGACTGATTTTCATCGACCTGCGCGACCGCCACGGCCTGACCCAGGTCGTCTTCTCCCCCGAGGTCGCTCCCGAGGCCCACGCCCGCGCCCACGTGTTGCGTACGGAATTCGTGCTGGCCATCAAGGGCATGGTCCGCGCGCGCCCCGATGACATGGTCAACACCAAACTGGCCACGGGTGCCATCGAAGTCTACGTGACCGAGTTCAAGCTTCTGAACACGGCCAAGACCCCGCCCTTCCCCATCGAGGACAGGGTCGACGTGTCCGAGAACCTGCGCCTCAAATACCGTTTTCTGGACCTGCGCCGCAAGGCCATGGCCGACAACCTGATCTTAAGGAGCCGCGTCTCCCAGTCCGTGCGCCGCTACCTCGACGAGCTTGGGTTCCTGGAGATCGAGACCCCGGTGCTGACCAAGTCCACCCCCGAAGGCGCACGCGACTTCCTGGTGCCAAGCCGCGTCAACCAGGGCCAGTTCTATGCCCTGCCGCAGTCGCCCCAGCTCTTCAAGCAGCTCCTTATGTGCGGCGGCATGGACCGCTATTTTCAGATCGTCAAATGCTTCCGCGACGAGGACCTGCGCGCCGACCGCCAGCCCGAATTCACCCAGATCGACATCGAGATGTCCTTCGTGGACGAAGAGCAGGTCATGGACATGGCCGAGGGCATGATTGCCCGCGTGCTGCACGAATCCCTGGGCCAGGAGCTCTCCCTGCCCATCCCGCGCATGGGATACGCGCAGGCCATGGCCGAATACGGCGTGGACAAGCCGGACATCCGCTTTGACTTGAAACTCACGGAAGTGACCGAGATCGTGCGCGGCTCCGAGTTCAAGCTCTTCGCCACGGCCGCCCTGGTCAAGGCCCTGCCCGTGCCCGGTGGGGCGGAGCTCTCGCGCAAGGAGATCGACGACTACACCGAGTTCGTCAAAATCTACGGTGCCCAGGGCCTGGCCTGGATCAAGATCAAGGAGGACGGCTGGCAGTCCCCCATCGCCAAATTCCTGAGCGACGCCGAACGCGCTGGACTGACCGATGCCTTGAACTTAAAGCCCGGCGACATCGTCTTTTTCCAGGCCGGAGCGCCGGAAATGGTCAACAGCGCGCTCGGCAACCTGCGCCTGAGGCTCGGCGAACGCTTCGGTCTGATCCCCGAAGGCACCTTCGCGCCCCTGTGGGTCACGGACTTCCCGCTCCTGGAATGGGATCCCGAGGCCAAGCGCTGGGTGGCCATGCACCACCCCTTCACCGCGCCCAAGGATCTGGCCTCCCTGACGGCCGATCCGGGCAAGGCCGTGGCCCGCGCCTATGACCTCGTGCTGAACGGCACCGAAGTCGGCGGCGGGTCCATCCGCATCCACAATCCCGAAACGCAGCAGCAGATGTTTTCCGCCCTGGGGATCAATGAAGAAGAAGCGCAGGCCAAGTTCGGATTCCTGCTCGATGCCCTGGTATTTGGCGCACCGCCCCACGGCGGCATCGCCTTCGGCCTGGACCGTCTGATCATGCTTTTGACCGGAGCCCGCTCCATCCGCGACGTCATCGCCTTCCCCAAGACCCAGAAAGCGACCTGCCTCATGACCGAGGCCCCGTCGGCGGTGGAAAACACGCAGCTGCGCGATCTGGGCCTGCGCCTGCGGGAAAAGCCCAAAGAGTAATATTATGTCGAGAACGATCATCACCTATCCCAACCCGGTACTGGCCAAAAAGGCCGCGCCGGTGCTAGAGATCTCGGACGAAATACGAGCCCTGGCCGCCGAGATGCTCGAGCTCATGTACAAGGACAAGGGCATTGGCCTTGCCGCACCGCAAGTGTCGGAGAGCATCCGCCTCATCACCGTGGACCTTAGCGGCCCGGACAAGCGCGAAGACCCGCACGTCTTCGTCAATCCCGTGCTGTCGGACCTTGAGGGCGAAGTGGACTCCGAGGAAGGCTGCCTGTCCGTCGTCGGCTACCGCACCACGGTGAAACGCGCCGAGCGGTTGCGCCTTTCCGCCCTTGATCTGGACGGGAATCCTGTGGAAATGGATGCGGACGACCTTATGGCCATCTGTCTGCAGCACGAGGTTGATCACCTTGACGGCGTGCTGTTCATCGACAAGATCAGCAAATTGAAGCGCACCCTGTATGAAAGAAAGCTCAAAAAATGGCTGAAAGAGAAAAACGAAGATTAAAAGTCGTGTTCATGGGCACGCCGGATTTTGCGGCCGCGTCCTTGAGACACCTGCTGGACTGGGGCGAATGCGATATCGTCGGCGTCTACAGCCAGCCCGACCGCCCCTGCGGCCGGGGGCAGGTCTGCACCCCGCCGCCGGTCAAGCTGCTGGCCATGGAATCGCGACTGCCCGTGTTCCAGCCCTTGAACTTCAAGGACCAGGCCGATGTGGACCAACTGGCAGCGCTCTCGCCCGACCTGCTCCTCGTCGCGGCGTATGGGCTCATCCTGCCCAAATCGGTGCTGGCCATCCCCAGGCTTGGCTCCATCAACGTCCACGCCTCGCTTTTGCCCGAATACCGGGGCGCGGCCCCCATCCAGCGCGCCATCATGGACGGGCGACCCGTGACCGGCATCACCATCATGCAGATGGAGGCGGGCCTGGACACCGGCGACATCCTGCTGCAGCGCAGCCGGGCCATCGGCATAAACGACACCGCCCAGACCCTGCACGACGAACTGGCCGAGATGGGCGGCAAACTGCTGGTGGAAGCCCTGGAAAAGATGGATCAGGGCCGCCTGGTGCGCATCCCCCAGGACCATGCCCGGGCCACCTATGCGGCCAAGCTGTCCAAGGAAGAGGGGCGCATCGACTGGAACCAGCCTGCCCTGGTCGTGCACAACCGCATCCGGGGCCTTTTCCCCTGGCCCGGTTCCTGGTTCGACTGGAACGGAATGCCGGACAAAACCCTGCGTCTGACCGTGCACCCCGGAGCCATTGCAGGGCTGCTGCCTGCGGGCGTGGAGCCCGGCGAAATCCATGGTGTGTCCGATGACAACGTGCTTATCGCCTGCAGCGACCGTCTCTACGCGGTGCCGGTCATCAAACCCGCAAACAGCAAGCCCCTGCGCGGGCGGGAATTCTATTGCGGATACTTGAGCCGCTGCTCCGGCGATCATCTGCTCAAACCCGAACCGTCCTGCCCCGGCGAATAACCTTATGCCCAGCACCAGGAGCACCAAGACCAAAAGCCCCCTGGAACAGGAAATCCGGGACTCCTTTCAGACCCGCAAACGGGTCTTCATCGGGCTCATCACCGGATCGTCGGTCTTCCTCTGCGCTTTCATCGCCCTGTTGTGGATCGTCCCCTTCGTCGGTCTGACGACCATCCACCCCCTGGCCCCCTGGATTCTGGGTTTCATCACCGCAGGGCTCATCCTGGCCATCGGCTGGGCGGCCCTGGCCCTGGTCCTCAATATCCTGCTCGGTCGCCCGGTGCTCTTCGCCAAGCGTCTGCGCGGCGTCACGGTCAAGCTTTTCCTGCCGCTCATGACCCTGCTCGGCCGCTTCGTCGGTATCCCGAAACAGACGGTCCGGGCCTCCTTCATCAAGGTCAACAATGAACTGGTCCGTGGCGAGGGACACCGCTACCCGGCGGAAAAGATCCTGCTGCTCATGCCGCACTGCATCCAGAACAGCCGCTGCAAATTCCGGCTGACCTACGACATCGACAATTGCAAGCGTTGCGGGGACTGCGCCCTGGCGGGCCTTTTGCACTTGCGCGACAAGTACGGCATCAAGCTGGCCGTGGCCACGGGCGGGACCATCGCCCGGCGCATCGTGGTCCAGCACAGGCCGGGGCTTATCATCGCCGTGGCCTGCGAACGCGACCTGGCCAGCGGCATCCAGGACACCCATCCCCTGCCCGTGTACGGCATCCTCAATGCCCGGCCCTTCGGGCCCTGCCTGGACACTGACGTGGCCCTGGACAAGGTCGAATGGGCCATCAAAGAGTTCCTGACATGAGCACGCCAACAGCCCGCCGCCTGGCCCTCGACATCCTGCGCCGCACCCTGGACAACAAACAGGACCTGCAGGCCGCCGTGGATGATGCGCTCAGCCCCGTGCCTGCCGGACCGGACAAGGGTCTGGCCACGGAACTGGCCTACGGGTATCTGCGCATGCGCGGACGCATCAACTTTCTTCTTTCCCAGCTGCTCAAAAACCCTCACCAGACCTCGCCGATCCTGAAGCGGATCCTTGGCGTGGCCATGTACGAGCTCCTGTTTTTGACCCGCATTCCGGACTACGCCACCCTCGACTGGGCGGTGAGCCTGGTGCGCGAACGCCTGGATGCGACCATGGGCCGGGTGGCCAACGGCGTGCTACGCAGCCTGCTGCGCCTGGGTCTGGCGCCACGCTTTCCGGATTATTACCAGACCAAGACCATCGGCCACGATCAATACCTGGCAGCCTGGTATTCCTGCCCGCAGTGGCTGGTCCGCTTGTGGCTGGACGGCTACGGCAAGGAGCGGACCGACGCCTTTCTGCAGGCGAGCATCACCACGCCGCCGCTCGGGGTGCGGGTCAACCGCGCCCATACCCGCGCCGAAGAGGTGCGGGACAGTTTAAGGCCTTTGGCCCAGAATTCGTCGGAGTGGGGATTTGCGCTGCCGCAGTGGCCGGATTTTCTGGCGCAGGCCGTGGCCGAAGGGTCGGCGACCCGCCAGAGCCTGGCCGCCCAGAAGATCATGGACGCCATTGGCATGGCTTATTGGCCCTCCCCTGTGCTCGACGCCTGCGCCGGTCGCGGCGGGAAGACGTACCTGCTGTCGGAGGCGGGCAAGAGCGTGTGGGCCTCGGACATCAATGTCTTCCGCCTCAGGCAACTCAAAGCTGAAGGCGCGAGGCTGGGTTTCGATGTGCCGGCTTTCCGGGCCCAGGGCCAGGGCCCCTGGTCCCTGCGGCAAACACCGCACACCGTGTTTCTCGATGTGCCCTGCTCGGGCCTTGGAGTCCTGTCCCGGCGGCCGGACATCAAATGGAAGCGCACGGCAGGAGACTGTGCAGGGCTGGTCAACCTGCAGGAGCAGATTCTCGAAGCCACTGCCGCCCTGCTATCGTCAGGAGGTTGTCTGGCCTACGTGACATGCACCCTCAATCCCGAGGAAAACGAAAGGCAGATCGAGCGCTTCACGCTCAGGCACCCCGAATTCACCAGCTTGCGACAAGCGCAAAGCGATCCGGCGGAAGCGCTGGGGGAATTCTTCTACGGCGCGGTGCTGCGCAAAAACTGAATCATTCGGCCGCTTCGTCTTGGCGAAATTTGCCTGAGCAGCCTCAACACCGGAGGATGCAAACCGCTTCCACCGATCCTATTCCTTTGACGCCGCCCGGCGATGGAATTCCTTGATCAGAATTTTTTCCAGGCATTCACGGCAGATGTCGGTATTGTTGCTGTTCTGGAGCTTCATCTCGATGACCGGATTCATCTTGCCCAGCTGCCCGCCCAGACGGGTCAGGTTGGCCGGGTCCTCGATGACCAGCGTATAGCGCTCCTCGTAGATCCCGTCCTTAAGGCCCTGGATCTCCACCCCGCAGATGTCGCAGAATCTTTTGATCATCCTTCCCCTCCTTGGGAGTGCTTCGATAGTGGGCAACGCGTTCTGAAAGGACATGGATCCCCACCTTTTCCACTCCCCGGATATCCGCGTCGCGCCCTACACCTTGAGCGTCCCCCGGTAGTCGTCCCATGACTCTATGCCCAGAGACTCGGCCAGCACCTGCACCTCTTCCACCAAGCGGAAGGCGTTGTCGGGGCGCATGAAATTGTAGGTGCCTATCTGCACCGCGTGCGCCCCCACCAGAATAAATTCCAACACATCCTCAGCGCTGACGATGCCGCCCATGTCGATGACCGGCACGTTCACGGCCTGCACGACCTGATGAACCATGCGCAGGGCCACGGGCTTGATGGCCGGGCCCGAGAGCCCGCCAACCACGTTGGCCAGGCGGCTATTGCGCTTGCGGATATCCACGGCCATGCCCGCGAGCGTGTTGATGAGGGACAGCATGTCCGCACCCGCATCCACGGCCGCCTTGGCGATGACGCGCACGTCGGTCACGTTGGGGCTGAGCTTGACCATGACCGGCTTGGTCCCGGCCCGCTTCTTGACCGCGCTGACAACCTGCGCGGCCATGTGCGGGTCCTGCCCGAACTGCACCCCGCCCTCGCGCACGTTGGGGCAGGAGATGTTGACCTCCAGGGCCGCGATCTTGTCCTGCCCGGAAAAAATGGCCGCCAGTTCCCCGAAATCCTCTGCAGTCTGCGCGTAGAGGTTGGCGATGAGCGTCGCGCCTGCCGGGATGTAGGGCAGCTTCTCTTTGAGAAACTTCTCGACGCCCACGTTCTGCAGTCCGATGGCATTGAGCATGCCGCAGGGAGTCTCGGCGATGCGTGGCATGGGGTTGCCTGCACGCGGGGCCAGGGAAATGCCTTTGAGGCAGATTCCGCCCAATGCGGACAGGTCGCCGTAGCGCATGAACTCCAGTCCGTAGCCAAACGTGCCTGAAGCGGTGATGATCGGATTTTTAAGTGTCAGGGGTCCAAGATGTACTGTTTGATCCATGACTATTCCCCCAACTCGATGTCGCGCACGTCAAAGACGGGGCCGTGCACGCAACTTTGCACATAGTCCCCCGCCACGGTTTTGCAGACACAGCCAAGGCACGCGCCCACTCCGCAACCCATTCGATTTTCGAGGGAAACCTGCCCATCCGTGCCATGGAGAAGACAGTATTTGCGCACTACCTTGAGCATGGGCTCCGGTCCGCAGGCCAGCACCTGGCCTACTCCGGCCAGAGCCTTGATGCGCTCGGACAGCACCGTTTCGAAGACCGCGATGTCGGCCACGGCCTTCTGCTGCATGGCCTCGCTTTTGATGCGGGCCGCAATCTCGGCGTAGGGGTAATGCTCAAGATCCAGCCGATGCCCGAAGAGCATGGACAGGTTGTCCGTTTTCTCGCGCCTGGCCAGCATGACAAAGGGGGCGATGCCGACGCCTCCGGCCAGAATCAGGTTGGGGCGGGTCTCGTCGATGCGGAACCAGCGCCCCAGCGGCCCCCAGACCGTGACTTTCTGCCCAGGCGCAAGCTCGGCCAGCTTGCGCGTGCCGCGCCCGACGGTCTGAAAAATGATGCGCAAGCCCTCATCGGACACGTCGCAGACGGAAAAAGGTCGTGGCCAGATCAGTTCCGCGCCCCAGTGCGCGGGGCGCAGCATGACAAACTGGCCGGGCTTGCAGGTCCAACCCGGCGCGGACAGGACAAGGTTGATAAGCGAAGGTTCGCTTCCGGGCTGACAGGAGATGACCTCCAGATCCCGGCATGGTGTTTGACTGTCGATCATATCAGATTCCCGGACATGCGTCCTGGCTCAGGGATGGATGGTGAGGCCTCTCCCACCATGCGCGCCAGTTCGGTCTGGCGCTCGGGCTTGGAAAGGCTTGCGCACAAGGTGTAGGTCACGCCGTCGTGGACCTCCTTGCGGATGGCGAAATGTTCGTCGGCCATGCGGGCCAATTGCGGCCAGTGGGTAATGAGGATGACCTGCTGGCGCTCGGAGAGGTGGCGGATGCGTTCGGCAACCTTGATCAGAGTCTGGCCGCCGATACCTGAATCGACCTCGTCGAAAAGCAGGGCCGGTAGCTGTTCCCGGGTACGCAGGCTGACCACGGCCAGCAGGAAACGCGACAGCTCGCCGCCGGAGGCGATGCGGTCCAGGGGCTGGGCGTCCAGGCCGGGGTTTGGCACCCACAAAAAGCGGGGCCGGAGCTCGTCAATGCCCGGGTGTATGGTCTGGGCCCGAAAATCTACCAGCACCCGCAAATGCTCGGAAAAACCCAGATTGACCAGTTCGCTTTCAAGGCCGCGGGTCAGATCCGACGCCGCTGCTTGCCGGGCCGAGTTGAGGGCGTCCGTGGTCTGGGACAGGACGCCCGCAGCCAGGGCCTCGTCCTTTTCCAAGCGCTTGAGCGCGAGTCCGCTTTCGTCCAGAAAAGAGAGATTTTCCTCGATCTCCTCACCAAGCGCCACTATGGAATCCAGGGAGCGCTTCAATTTGCGCTGCAACTGTTGCAGCTCCCACAGACGTTTCTCCACCTTTTCGACGTCAAAATCCTCGCCACGGCGGGAATCAAGGGCTCGCAGGTCGCGCGCCATGTCGGACAGGCCGTCGCGGAAGCGCCCGACCTCCCTGGCATGCTCGCCAAAACTTTCGTCCGCCTCGCCAAGCCCGGCCAGAGCCCGCTCCAGAGACGTTAGCGTGTCCTGCAGACCGTTCTCGCCCAGGAGCAACCCCTGCGCCTCGTCCGCCAGTTCGCGCGTCTTTCCAACCAGACGCGCCGCATCGCGCTGACGCAGGAGTTCTTCCTCCTCGCCGGGCCGGGGGTCGACCTTGCGGATCTCGGCCAGCTGAAATTCCAGAAATTCCCTCCGCTCCTGCAACCCGGCCATGCGCCGCCGCACCTCGGCCGTGCGTGCCAGGATATCGTGCAGGGCATCGCGGGCCTCCCGCTGGGCGGTGAGCACGATGGGATCGCTCAGAAACGCGTCCAGAATCTCGACATGGTGCTCGGGCGAGAGCAGGCGCTGCTGTCCGTGCTGGCTGGTGTGCATCAGAAGCCGGGGACGGAGTTCGGCCAGGCGCTCCTGGGAGCCCAGG
>Ga0180017_100248_pt1 | contig 21083 bp, 15 predicted proteins | sample KR46_S_MetaG_FD_129674 | JGI IMG/M metagenome (GOLD analysis project Ga0180017, IMG submission 129674) | Groundwater microbial communities from the Olkiluoto Island deep subsurface site, Finland - KR46_S_MetaG | ecosystem: Environmental > Aquatic > Deep subsurface > Groundwater | place: Finland...
CGTCTGGCAGGAAGCGTTGGTTGAGGAGGGTGCCGCCGGACTTGATCTGGTCCATTTTCGAGAGCGACTTGACCACGGCCGTGGGACCGTTTTTGTCTGCGCCGTGGGAGGGAGACGTGCCATCGGACTCGGGCAGATGGGCCAGGCGGCCATTGGCTGAGGCTCCGAGCATCTTGCCGAAATAGACGTGGCAGGTGGTGGAGAGCATGTTCAGATGGTAGCCGGTGCCCTTGGTGTTGGGGCGTCCGTCGATGGCCGTGAAGAGCGAATCGTAGACGCGGCGCATGATGTCGTCTGCCCGGTCGTCATCGTTGCCGAAGAAGGGCGTCTTGTTCCAGAGCTTCAGGCGCAGGGCTTCGGAGCCTTCGAAATTGGATTGCAGCGCCTGGGTAAGTTTGTGCATGGAGACGGTCCCGGCGTCAAAGACGTGGGTCTTGATGGCGGACAGGCTGTCGGTGACCGTGCCGATGCCGCAGCACTGGATGTAGTTGGTGTTGTAGCGCGGACCACCGTCGTAATAGTCCCGGCCCTTTTCGATGCAGTCGTGGATGACTGTGGACAGGAAGGGCGCGGGGGAGTGGGTGGCGTACATGCGCTCGATGTAGTTGTTGACGCGCACCTTGAGGTCCACGACCCAGTCGAGTTGGAGGGTGAAAGCGTTGTAGAGATCTTCGAAGCTCGAAAACGCGCTTGCGTCGCCGGTCCGTGGACCGATCTGCTGGCCGGTCAGCTGGTCGTGGCCGTCGTTCAGAGCCAGTTCCAGGACTTTGGGCACGTTCAGATAGCCGGTCAGGATGTAGGCTTCCTTGCCGAAGGCCCCGGTCTCGATGCAGCCTGAGCAGCCTCCTTCGCGGGCGTCTTCAACGGTTTTGCCGACGCGCATTTGTTCCATGACCACGGCGTCGGTGTTGAAGATCGACGGGTAGCCGTAGCCCTGTCTGATGACCCGCGCGGCAGCTTTGAGAAACCGGTCCGGCGTCTTTTGGCTGATGTGTACGCTGGTCTGGGGCTGCAGGAGTTTTAATTCGTCGACCACTTCCAGGATGAGGTAGGAGAGTTCGCTGACTCCGTCGGAGCCGTCGCGCCGGAGGCCTCCGAGATTGATGTTGGTGAAGTCGTTGTAGGTGCCGCTTTCTTTTGCTGTGACGCCGACTTTGGGCGGGGCCGGGTGGTTGTTGACCTTTATCCACAGGCAGCAGAGCAGCTCTTTGGCCGCTTCGCGGGTCAGGGTGCCGTCGGCGAGCCCTTTTTCATAGAAGGGGGCCAGGTGCTGGTCGAGGTGTCCTGGAGTCATGGCGTCCCAGCCGTTGAGTTCGGTGATGGTGCCCAGATGCACGAACCAGTACATCTGCAGCGCCTCCCAAAAATCGCGGGGAGCCTCGGCCGGAACGCGGCGGCAGACTTCGACGATGCGCATGAGTTCGGACTTGCGTGTCTGGTCCGGCTCGGCCTTGGCCTTTTCCCAGGCAAGGTTGGCGTGACGCTCGGCAAAGATCACCGCCGCGTCGCAGGCGATGTCCATGGCCCGAAGTTGCTCGGCCCGGTCCGAGGCCAGGGGATCATTTAAATAATCGAGGCGGCTCAGACGTTCGGCGATGCGATTTTTGAAGTCGAGCATGCCCATCTCGTAGATCGTTCCGTCAAGGGCGGTATGGCCGGGGGCGCGCTGCTCCATGAATTCGGTGAAGAGGCCTGCCTCGTAGGCTGCCCGCCATTCGTCCGGGATATGGGAGAAGACGCGATCGCGCATGGAGCGGCCCGTCCAGTAGGGGATGACCTCGCGTTCGTAGGTTGCGATGTCGTCCTCCGACACATGGTAGCGGGTCATGGGCCGGGTCGCGAGCACGCGCAGGTCCGAGGCCGAGTGGCAGGTTAGTTCGGGAAAGGTCGGCACGCATTTGGGCGCGGGGCCGCGCTCGCCGACGATGAGTTCGCCGTCGCCGAGATAGATGGCTTTCTTCTCGCACTGGTCCTTGAAGACCAGAGCTCGGAGCACGGGCAGGGAGTGTTTGCCGAAGTTTTCGCGGTAGAACGCTGTTTCGAGCAGGGCTCGTTCGATGGAAATGGACGGTTCGGCGGCGAAGCTTTCCTCGCGCAGGTGCTCTATTCTCTGGTTCATCTATCCTCCAATGCGGACGGTGAGTCCGCAATCCTGCAAGATGTTCACGGCCTTCTCCACGTCTCCGGTCTCGGAGGGAGGGATGTCGTCGCCCGGATAGGTCAGGCCGAGTTTGGCGTATTTCCCCCTGGCCGAGGCGTGGTAAGGGAGTACGTCGATGGTCTGGGTGTCCGGCAGGGACGCGGCGAAAAGCCCCGTGGCGCGGATGTTTTCCTGGTCGTCGTTAATTCCCGGGATGAGCGGGAGCCTGAGGCCGATCCGCGCCCCGCTGTTTGCCAGCAGACGCAGATTTGAAAGGATCAGGGCATTGTCCACCCCGGTGGCACGGCGATGGGCGGCCGGGTCCATGTGTTTTATGTCGTAAAGAAAAAGGTCCGTATGCCGGGCTATGCGCGTGATCGTTCCGGGGGTGGCGAATCCGCTGGTGTCTACAGCGCGGTGCAGGTCCAGGTCTCCGCAGGCCCGCAGCAGGGCTTCCAGGTAATCGGGCTGGGCCAACGGCTCGCCGCCGGAGAAGGTCACCCCGCCGCTGCCTTCGGCGAAAAAGGGGATTTCCTTTTTAATCTCGACCATCACGTCTTCAACCGAGCGTTTCATGCCCACGCATTCGTGGGCCAGAGCCGGGCAGACTTCGGCGCAAAGCCCGCAGGCGATGCAGGCTTCCTGATCCCGGACCATGCCGCCGCTGCCGGGGAAGAGCGCGCCTTGCGGGCAGGCCGGGACGCACTCTCCGCAGCCGACACATTTTCCCGGGACGGTCAGCATGAGCGGTGAGGAGTGTAAGCTTTCGGGGTTGTGGCACCAGCGGCAGGACAGGGGACAGCCCTGGAGAAAAACCGTCACGCGCAGATCCGGTCCGTCGTGCAGGGCGTAGCGCTTGATGGCGAAAATGGTACCGGAAGGGGAGTTGTTTATTGGCATCGATAATAAATAATAAATAAGTATAGCTTTATCAATCTCTAAAAAGAAGAATTCACAGGGAAATGCCGTAATCCGGCCTGCTTGGAAAGTAGGAAAGAAGGTCTGATTTTGTATGCAGACTTTTAAATAAACTCTTGCCTCTTTTTTTTAAAGTACGTATTTTCCATAGCCATGTATCAACCATCCCGGTTGGTGCGAGGTACGAGGAGACGGGAAGGGTTTTGGCCCAAAGGCGCGACAGATCCGATGGGAGACTCAACCTGGAGTTTTCAGTTTTTTTACAGGAGACAAGTGCATCATGTCGAAGAACATTTATGTCGGAAACCTGCCCTGGAGTGCCACCGAGCAGGACGTGGAAACGCTGTTTGCAACGTACGGACAGGTTGCAAATGTTAAACTCATTTCCGACCGTGAGACAGGCAGAGCCCGTGGATTTGGATTTGTGGAAATGGAGAGCGGCGCTGAAGAAGCCATTGCCGCTCTCGATGGCGCCGATTACGGCGGACGTTCTCTGAAGGTCAACGAAGCCCGTCCCCGTCCCGAGCGTGAACGCCGGCCCAGATGGTAGTCGCGTCGATCTGAGCCTTGAAACCCTGCCTGGCAGGGTTTTTTTTTGCTCTCCGGGCTGGATCAACGCCCTTTGGTTCCTAAATCCTGATCTTCGTCTTTTGCCTCTTCCGCCGGAAGAGGATGCGGCACGCCTCAGGAGCGGCCTTTCATCAGGCGTTCGCCGCTGGCCACGCCGTCCATCCAGAACCAGCCAAGCGCTCCGGCCGCAGCGGCCAGCAGAATCAGTACTCCAAGCTCCACAATTCCTCCTTATTTGACCAGTGAGCGCCCGAAGCGCTTTATGTCTTCCAGGACCATGTACAGCGACGGCACGATGCCGAGCGTGATAAAGGTCGAGAAAACGATGCCGAACCCGAGCGACAGGGCCATGGGGATAAGGAACCTCGCCTGTCTTGAGGTCTCCCAGATCATGGGTGCCAGGCCGCAGAAGGTGGTCACCGTGGTCAGCAGAATGGGCCGGAAGCGCTGAACTGTGGCCAGATGAATGGAGGCCAGGGCGGATTGTCCGAGACGGCGTTTGCCATTGGCGCAGTCAATGAGCACCAGGGACGCGTTGACCACCACCCCGGACAGGGCCACTATTCCGAAAATGGAAACCAGGCTCAGGCTGTAGCCCATGATCAGGTGTCCGAAAATCGCGCCGACCACGCCAAAGGGGATGCTGGTCATGATGATCAGGGGTTGCACGTAGCTGCGCAGCGGAATGGCCAGCAGGGCGAAAATGCACAGGCAGGCCATGCCCAGCCCGATCAGGAGCGCCCCGACGCCTTCCTGGATTTCCGCCTGCCTGCCCTCGAAACTGAATTCCAGGCCCTGATAGCGTTCCTGCATTTTGGGCAGATAGTTCTGTCTGAGAACGCTGGTGATCGCGGCGGCCTCGGAGCGCGGTGTCACGTCGGCAGTGACGGAGATGACCCGGCGGCCGTCGCGGCGGTCGATACTGGTGTAGGAATGACCTTTGTTTACATCGGCCACCTCGCGCAACAGCACGCTTGTCCCGGCTGGCGTGCGCACCAGGAAATCCTCGATGTCCTGCAGCGAGACCCGTTCGTTTTGCGGCAGTCGGACCATGACTTTCACTTCGTTGCGTCCGCGCTGCTGCCGCAGGGCTTCGGCTCCGTAGAACGCCGCCCGGATCTGGCGGGCGACTTCCTGGGAGGTCAGGCCCAGACTTAACCCCTCGGGGCGGATGCGAAAATCGAGTTGCGTCTTGCCGGCAGAAAATCCGTCATCAATGTCCGAAACCTGGGCATACTTCCCCAAGGCCTCGGCCAGATCCCCGCTGGCTTTTTCCAGAACACTCGTGGAGCGATGCGACAGTTCAATGGTCAGGGCCGCGCCCGATCCCGGCCCGCCGCGGTCCGACTCGAATTTGAGGAATTCGGTTCCGGCGATGGCCCCCACGCGCTGCCGCCACAGGTCGGTGAACTCCGCGGTGGGCAGGGTGCGCTGTTCGGGCGGGGTCAGAAAAACCCGCACCGAGCCCTGATGCCCTCCGGAACCCATGCCGACCTGGGAGTAGATTCCTTCAACCTGTTCTTCGCCCCCATGCTCACGGGCCAGATCTTCGGCGATGCGGACCATGCGGTCGATGGCCGCCTCGGTGCGGGCCACCGGCGTGCCGAAGGGCATGGCCAGCTCGACATAGGCGTAGTCCGCCTCGACCTTGGGGAACATGACGATGCCCATGCGCCCGCTGGCCACGTACCCAACGGTTGCCGTGAACACGGCCACAGCCACGGCCAGAGTCAGGTAGCGCAGGCGAATGGTCAGCATGAGCAGGGGCGAGATGAAGGTGGCGACCACGTATTTGAACCCGGAGCTGAACTTGGCCTGGGCCTTGTGCAAGAAGGCGAGCCGGGATTTGCCGCCGGATTTGAGGTGCCCGAGGTGGGAGGGCAGGACAAAGAGGCTTTCAACCAATGAGATGATAAAGACGCTGACAACCACCGCCGGCAAGACGCCGAAGACGCGGCCCAGCACTCCGGGCACGAAGAGCATGGGCACGAAGGCCACGACATTGGTCAGCACCGAGAAGGTGACGGGCATGACCACCTCCCTTGTGCCCGTTATGGCGGCCTTGAGGGGTGAGAGTCCCTGCTCCCTGTGCTGGTATACGTTTTCGCCGACCACGATGGCGTCGTCGACCACGATGCCCAACGTGATGATGAAGGCGAACATGGAGACCATGTTGATGCTTACGCCAAGGCCGGGCAGGATCAGGAACGATCCCATGATGGAGATGGGGATGCCCAGGCTGACCCAGAAGGCCAGGCGGATTTCCAGAAAAACGGCCAACAGGAGAAAAACCAGGCAAAGACCCATGATGCCGTTGCGGGTCAGCAGGTCCATGCGCTGGCGAAAGATGTCGGAGCTGTCGTTGCGTTTGGAGAGGTATACGCCTGGGGGCAAGGTCTGGCTCAGGCGGTCCATGTGGCCTTTGACGGCGTCGGAGACGGAGATGGGCGTCTGGTCCCCCACGCGGAAGACGTCGAGCAGAATGGCCGGTTGATTGTTGTAGCGGGCGAAGAGGTCCGTGTCCGCGAATCCGTCGGTGATGCGTCCCAGATCCTCCAGGCGGACCACCGATCCTTCGGGAGTGGTGATGACCGGCAGGCTCGCGAACTCCCGGCCCAGTTCGCGCCGGTCTTTGACCCGCACCAGGATTTCCCCCTGGCTTGTCTTGACACTGCCACCGGGCAGTTCCAGGGCAGAGCGGCCGATAATGTCCGCGACCTGCCGCAGGGTCAGACCATGGGCGCGCAGGGCGTCCTTGGAAATTTCGATGCTGATTTCCATATCCCGCGCGCCGCTAAGGTCGATGCGGGTGATTTCCGGATCCTGCAGGAGTTCGTCGCGCACGGTTTCGGCCATTTCACGCAGAACACGCTCTTCCAGATCTCCGTAAACGGCGATGGACATGGTCCGGCGCTGACTGGAGGCGATGACCACCCTCGGAGTCTCGGCGTCTTCCGGGAAAGACGAGATGCGGTCCACCTCGCCCTTCACGTCCTGGGACAGGCGTTCCATGTCGGTGCCCTTGAGGGCCTCGACGGTGACCGAGCCCACTCCTTCCACGGAGGAGGACGTGACTTTCTTGATTCCGTCCAGACCCGTGACTCGTTCCTCGATAGCCAGGACAATCCCTTTTTCCACTTCTTCCGGGCTGGCTCCGGGATAGGCCACGGAGACGGTCACGATCTCGGACTCGAATTCGGGAAAGACTTCCTGTTTGATCCTGGTGGTCATGATCAGTCCGCCGAGCAGACAGATGAGCATGATCAGGTTGGCGGCCACCGGGTTGGCGGCCATCCAGGCGATGGGGCCGTGCTGGATTCTGTCGCGCATGAGCCTACCTTTCCTGACCGAGGGTGACGGGCATGCCGTCGATGGGGGTGCTCAGATCGCTGGTCACCACAATGTCGCCGGAATCGAGCCCGCCCGAGATCAGAACCCAGTCCGTGTCGCGCCAGGCGATCTCGGCCTGCCGGATGGCCAGGGTTGCGTTGTGGACGGTCCAAACCGTGTCGTTTTCGCGCAGGGCGGATCTGGGCAGGCGGATCACGTTTTCAAGCCGCCGGCCTTCGATTTCAAGGCGCACGTACTCTCCCAGCAGGATGGGGGCGGGCAGGGCATCAAGAGGGGCGGGCAGGGATATCTGCATCCGGGCCAGCCGCCCTTGCTCCTCCAGATCTCCGCGCAGGCGCAGAATGCGTCCCTCGCGCTCGGCCCCGCTGGCCTGGGAGCGGATGCGTACCGCCGAGCCCTGGCCATCTTTTGAGGGCAGCGTGATCCAGGGCAGACGGTCCACCGCGACGGTGGCTTCGATCCAGTATTCACGGGTATCGACCAGGGTAGCCAGGGTATCGGTGATGGAAACCCTGGAGCCGACCTCCACGTGCTTGTCGAGGACCAGGGCGGTGAAGGGCGCACTTATCGTGGTCCGTTTCAGGTCCAGGCGCGCCTGTTCCAGGGCCGCCTCGGATTGGCGCACCTTGGCCCTGGCCTGGGCCAGTTGCGGTTTTCGCAGTGCAAGATCCGGACTCTCTCCGGCCTTGCCGGTCATGGCGAGCAGGTCCCATTCGTGCCGGGCCACCTCTTGGTATCCCTGTTCAAGTTCGAGTGCGGCCCGGACGTTTTCAAGATCTGCCTCTCTCCCGGCCACGGACAGACGGAAGTCGTCGTCGACCAGTCGCAGCAGGGGGCTTGCTCCGGCCACTGTCGCGCCGGGCAGGAAGCCGGGTGCGATTTCACGGACGACACCGGCCACCTCGGCCCGGATCTGGGTCTGTCGCGCAGGTACGACCGTGCCCAACGCCCTGATGACCACCGTCTCGTCACCCGCCGCGACGGCGACCGTCTCGATCAGCGGCGCGATGACAGCCGGTGGGCGTTGCGGGGGCTTGGGGCGCGTCTTGATGAAACGCACCGCCGTGAAAATCCCGGCCCCAAGCACCAGCAGGGCCAGAACAAGGATGAGCATCTTTATTTTAGGAGACATGGGCTTGGTGGAGTCGCATTCAGGTATTATCATGGCTATATCGCTTTGTTTTCAGGATGCATCGGGAAAAGAGGAACGCCAGCCCTTGCCCAGGGCCCGGCAAAGTCCGGTCTGCTGGGTCAGGAGGGAGGCCTGCTCCCTGATCCGGGTTCGTTCGAGTTGCTGCAGCTTGAGGAGCAGGGACAGCATTGTGTCGAAGTCGAGCACGCCATTCTGGTAGCGGATCCGTGCGCTGGTCAGCGTGGCTTGGGCAGCGTCCCGCTGCGCTTCGAGGGCGCGCACCAGGTCGATCTGTTTGAGGACGGCGCTCACACCCGTGTCCACCTCGGACAGGGCCGTGAAAACTGTTTTTTCGTAGGCGGCCAGACGTTCCTGGCGAACGGCTTCCTGCCGTTTAACCTCGGCCCGGCGGCTGCCGCCGTCGATGATGGGAGCGGTCAGCGACGCGGCCAGGTTGGCCAGCCAGTTGTCGAAGATGCGGCTGGCGTCGCTGCCGCTGTGTTCGAAGTTGCCCGTCAGGCGCAGTGCCGGCAGGCGGTCCGCCCGTGCGGCGGCCAGATCCCAGCCCGATTCGTGCAGACGCTCCCTGGCGGCGCGGATATCGGGGCGCTCGTGCAGCAACTCCGCAGGAAGGCCCGCCTGCGGCATGGGCATGGGCTCGGGCAGGCTTGACGCGGCGGAGAGGTCAAGGGTGCCCGGAGCCTTGCCGAGGAGCAGATTGAGCCTGTTTTCAAGACGCACTGCTTCAGCCCGCAGAGGGAAAATAATGGTTTCGGTCTGGGCCATGGCTTCGCGCTGCTGCAGCACGTCCAGGGCCGAGGTCAGGGAGTTGGCGAAACGCAGTTCCAGGGAGGAGAGGATGTCCGCGTTGGTGCGCTGCTGCTCCGCCAGCACGGCAAGCTGCTGGCGGGTCGAACTCAGGGATATCCAGGCTCCTGCGATTTCACCGCTCAACGTCAGGGCCGCGGTGCGCAGGTCGTCACGGCTGGCCATGACGTTGAGGGTATCGGCCTGACGCAGGGCCCGGACACGGCCCCACAGATCAAGTTCATAACTGGCCGCGAGCCCAAGGTCGTAGGTGTCGCTTTGGGCCACGTTGCCGGTCTCGGGCTTGATCCAGGCGCGCCTGGCCTCGGCGCTGGCGCCTATGGTCGGCCACAGGGCGCTGCCGGTCTTTTCCGCCGCCGCCTGCGCCTGATCGAGGCGGGCCAGGGCCACGCGCATGTCCGGGGCGGAGCGCAGGGCTTCGTCCACCAGCATGTTCAGATCGTCACTGCCAAGGTCGCGCCACCACTGCTGGTCCGCTTCATGCTCGCCGGAGTACTCGCGATAGGCTTGCGGCAGTTCCGGAACGGGCACGGGGACGGGGGTGAAGGCGTGGCAGCCGGTCAGAAGAAAAAGCAGAAAAACAAGTATCCTCATTCAATATGCTCCGGATGGAGGAGACGGCGGACGGGCCTCGCGGGCATGGCCATCGGCGTAACCCGAACCTGGGCCAAAGCGAGCGCGGCCTGCGTCGGGGTTGTTCAAGGGAAAGTCGCGGGCGGCTGTCAGGTCTGCAACGATGTCGAAAACTGCCGGTCGACCACGAGGATATGATTGGTCAGCCAGCCGCGCAGGAAATGGAACATGTCCCAGGCCAGGCCTTCCGAGGCCAGGATAACGTCCAGGTCGAAGAGCAGAATCTGGTCTACAAAGGCACTGTGCTCCGCCTTGTGGTCCTCCAGTTCGGTGTAGGCCGAAGCCTCCATGATCCCTTCCTCGGTCTGGAAGTGGTACTGGGCGTATTCCTTGAGCTTTGAGAGGATGCCTTGCAGGTCCTTCATGGATGCGTGGCCGATGCCGTCGGCCAGGGAATTGATGATTTCGACCAGACGCTGGTGCTGGGCGTCGACTTCGTCAATGCCGGTCTCGAAAGATTTGTCCCAGATGATTTTTTTGTTCATTTCCTGCGGCTCCTCAGGGCTTTGGATGAGTACGGAAATTTATCATTACCCCAGAGCGAGCTGCTGGAAAAGGGGCAATTCCCGTTTAATTCCAGGAGGTATCTGCAACGCAAATTCTGCATGCCTTTTAGGTGGATACGGTCTGCGGCCGGGGCGGATAGGAAAGGATCGAGTGCGGGTCTGCCAGGCCGAGCAGGGCTGCCTGGGCCAGGGCTGACATCTCGTCCTCTCCCGCATGGATGATGACCGGCCCCAGGAATGCCACCCGTGCGCTGATGAGGCGGGCCAGCTCCCGGTCGTGCATGAGGCCGCCGGTGAGGGCCACGGCGTCGACCTGCCCGCCGAGCACCGCGCCCATGGTCCCGATCTCCTTGGCCGTCTGGTAGGCCATGGCCTCACGCACCTCCCGAGCCGTCTCGTCGCCGCCCAGGATGCGCTTCTCGACCGCCACGCCGTCTGCCGTGCCCAGATAGGCCAGCAAGCCTCCCTCGCCCGTGATCCTGCGCCGGATGTCCGCCTCGCGTGCCCCCGGCGCGAAGCACCAGCCCACGACGTCGCCAGCGGGCAGGCCGCCACTGCGTTCGGGAGAGAACGGACCGTCGCCGTCCAGGGCGTTGTTGACATCCACCACCCGCCCCAGTTCGTGCGCGCCCACGGACACTCCGCCGCCCAGATGGGCAACGATGAGCCGCAGATCCTCGTAGGGCCGCCCCAGTTCCCGCGCCACACGTCTGGCCACGGCCTTGTGATTGAGGGCGTGGAAGATGCTGCGCCATTTGATGTCCGGATGCCCGGAGTAGCGGGCCAGGGGGCCGAGTTCATCCACCACCACGGGATCTGCGATAAGCGCGGGGATGCCGCTGTCAGCCGCCAGGTCATGGGCCAGGATCGCGCCGAGGTTGGACGCATGGGCTCCGAAGCGACAGGAACGCAGGTCGCCGAGCATTTCCGGGCCGACGGCGTACACCCCGCCGGGCATGGGACGCAGGAGCCCGCCGCGCCCGATGACCGCCTCCAGGTCCGCGAGTAGGATGCCTTGACGTTGCAGGGTCTTCAGAATCGTTTCTCGCCGGAAGCCCTCCTGGTCCATGACGCTGGCGAAGCGGGCCAGCTCGGACGCCTCATGGCGGATGGTTTCCGTGAAGAGCGGTTCCCCGCCTGTGAAGACCGCGATCTTGGTGGAGGTGGAGCCGGGGTTTATGACCAGTATCTTCATGATCGCTCCGCGCTGGCGGCCATGAGGATGCCCAGAGCCACGGCGTTGATCTTGGTCTGGTGGGAATCGGCCCGCGAGTTGAGCAGTACCGGTGCCTTGGTGCCCATGACCACCCCGGCCGAGCGGGCGCGGGCGAAATACATGAGGCTCTTGTAGAAGATGTTGCCTGCCGCAAGGTCCGGAGCCAGCAGGATGTCGGCCTTGCCCGCAAGGGGGTCATTCATGCCCTTGTGCCGCGCGGCCTCTTCGCTGATGGCGTTGTCCAGGGCGTAGGGTCCGCCCACGCGGCATCCGGGCAGTGCGCCGGTGCGGTTCATCTCCACCAGGGCCGCCGCGTCCACCGTGGCGGGCATCTTCGGATTGACCTTTTCGGACTCGCACAACACCCCGACCACGGGGTCGGCGTTGCCCAGAGCGCGGGCCACCTTCACGGCGTTGAGCACGATCTCCCGCTTGGTCTGAAGATCGGGCCGTATGATCATGGCCGCGTCGGTCAAGAGATAGAGCTTGTCGAAGCCGGGCACATCCATGACCACGGTGTGGCTGACCGTGGAGCCGTTGCGCAGGCCAGCGTTGCGGTCAAGGACGGCCTTGAACAGGACGGAGGAGTCGAGAAAACCCTTGAGCAGGATCTGCGCCCGGCCCGAGGCCACGATCCCTACCGTGGTCGCCGCCCCGCAAGTCTCGCCGCGAGCGTCGAGCATTTCGAACGGAGCGAGGTCAAGTTCTATCGTGTCGGCGATGGCCCTGATTTTATCCGTGTTCCCGACCAATATGAAGTCGGCCAGGCCAATGGCGTGAGCCTCGGCCACGGCCCGAAGGGCTTCGGCGTCCTGCGCGCAGGCTACGGCCACAGTCTGCCGGGGCAGAGTCAAGGCCTTGTCGATGATGGAATTCATGGATGTCAGCATGGGTGCTCCTTGCGAGCCATGCCGATAGATCATCGATTGGATGAAAACAAGAGGCGCGCAACCGTTTTTGTCATTTTCGTCATCTCTGGTTGCGGGGGCTTGCACCCTAGCCCGACCGGGACTAATCAGGGCCGATTCCTGGAGGAAGCATGCGTATTCAAACCGCCGCCCTGGCTGCCGCGTCCGTGGCCAGTTTTCTGGTCCCTTTCATGATGTCCGCCGTGGCCATCACCCTGCCCGTGGTGCAGGTCGAACTCGGGGCTTCGGCCGTGGAGCTGAGTTGGGTGGCCGGAAGTTACATTCTCGCTCTGGCGGCCATTCTCCTGCCCGTGGGGCGGCTGGCCGACATTCTGGGCCGCAGGCGCACCTTTGTCTGGGGCACGGGCGTGTTCATCGCCTTTTCATTAAGCGCTTCCCTGGCCTGGTCCGTGGCCAGCCTGGTGGCCCTGCGCGTGCTGCAGGGCGTGGGCGCGGCCATGATTCTGGCCACGGCGGTGGCCATCGTGACGGAGATCTATCCTCGGGGTGAGCGTGGCCGGGTCATGGGTATCCTGGTCGCCTGCGTCTACCTCGGCCTGTCCGTGGGGCCGCTGGTGGGCGGAATGATGACGTCCCTGGCCGGATGGCGCGCGGTGTTCTTCCTCAGCCTTCCTCCGGGTCTGCTGGCCTGGGTCATGGCCCGCAGGATCAAGGACGAGTGGCGCCCGGCGCGGGGCGAGAGCTTCGATCTGGTCGGCAGCCTGTTTTACGCGGCCTTTGTGGTCTGCTGCGTCAGCGGACTGACCGGATTGGCTAGCCCTGAGCGGGGGCTCCCGCTGCTCGGGGTGGCTCTGATCCTGGGGGGCCTTTTCGTGCTGCGTTCGCGAAGCACAGTCCACCCGCTCATCGACCTGACCTTGCTCACGGCCAATCGCGTATTTCTGCTTTCGAGCCTGGCAACGCTGATCAACTATGCGGGCACCTTCGCGGTGGGCTTCCTGCTCAGCCTTTATCTGCAGGTGGTCAAAGGCTTCACGCCCATGCACGCCGGGTTCATCCTTATTGTCCAGCCTGTCGTGCAGAGCCTTTTGTCCCCCCTGGCCGGGATTTTGTCCGACCGCTTCAACGCGGCCTGGCTGGCCAGCCTGGGCATGGCGCTGTGCGCCCTTGGCCTGTGGGCTCTGTGCGGCATCGGGGTTCAGACCGGGCTGTGGGAAATAGGCGCGATTCTGGCCCTTCAGGGTCTGGGATTTGCCCTTTTTGCCTCGCCCAACATGAGCGTGGTCATGGGCAGCGTGGAGCCGAGGGATTACAGCATCGCCTCAAGCCTGGTCGCGACCATGCGCACCTTCGGCATGACCCTGTCCATGGGCATCTCGGCCGTGGTGTTTGGCTTTCTGCTGCAGGATCGCCAGATCGCTCCCGACACGATTCCGGAATTTCTGGCCAGCATGAAGATCATTTTCGCTGTATGTGCGGGGCTTTGCGTGGCGGGAGTGTTCTGCTCCCTGGGCCGGGTAGGGCGGCGCTGATTTTTCGCAGGCTTGTCGGCATGGGCTTTCCTTGAGCCGCAAATTGAATTATCAATATGCCATGCTGATTTCCAGGTTTTTCTAAACGGAGGGATTGTGATGAAAACGATTCGGGTCATGACGTTGGGCGCAGCGCTTTTGTGTCTGGGAGCCTTTTTAGCGATCGCGGGTGACACCAAGGAGTTGGTGGAGAAAACCTGCAGCTCGTGCCACGATATGGGACGGGTCCGCGCTGCATACGGAGTCAAGGATCAGACCGCCTGGTCAGCCACGGTGGCCAGGATGCTGGCCAAGGGCAACGCCCCTGCGGTCACTCACGAAGAGCACGGGCTCATCGTCGATTGGCTCTCGGCCCAGGAGAAATAGCGTCGACGTTTGACGCTCGCTTTGGGTTGCATTGCAGAAAGAATAGGTCCTATAGGTCCCCTGAGACCTATAGGACCTATTCTTTATTCATAAGGAGGATTTTTATGACCAACATTCCCGTTCAGCACCGCTACGCCGAAGACTTGAGCCATTGCTACGGCTGCGGAAAAAACAACCCCCAGGGCCTGCATATTCAAACCCATTGGGACGGAGCGCAGGGCGTGGGACGCTTTACGCCCCGGCCGGAGCATATCGCCCTGCCTGGGTTCGTTTATGGCGGAATGCTCGCTTCGCTGGTGGACTGTCACGGAGTGGGCACGGCCGCGGCCGCTGCGGCCGGGGATGACGGGCAGCCCCAACGCTATGTGACGGCCTCGCTGCATGTGGATTTTCTGAGGCCCACGCCGCTTGGGCCGGAGCTTGAGCTTGTGGCGCGGGTCATTGAGAGGCGGGGCAGGAAGATCGTGGTTGAGGTGGAGATTTCGGCTTTGGGACAGGTGCGGGTCCGGGGTCAGGTCGTGGCTGCGCCCATGCCCCAGACCATGGGCCGGGAGTGATGCGGCCCATGGACTACGCTGGTCAGTCCAGCAGCATGATGATTTTTGAAGCCACGATCATACCTACCAGCGCCACGGGATAGACCGTGGCGTAGGCCGTGGCCGCGTAGGACGTGTCGCTCAGGGACGCAGCAGCCGCCAGTCCCGGCGTTGAGGTCATGCCCCCGGTGACGACTCCGAGCATGCGCAGAAACGGGATGCGCAAGGCCTTGAAGCACAGCAGCACTCCGGTGAGCATGGGCGCAAGCGTCATGATCGCTCCGCCCAGGAAGAGGGGCAGCCCGTACTCCTGCAGCGTGGGTACCAATGTCCCTCCCGCCGCCGTGCCGACCACGGCCAGAAAAAGTCCCAGGCCCAAGTCGCGGATCAGGGCGTTGGTCGTGGCCGGCAGCTCGGTGATCACGGGGCCAACCTGGCGCACTGCGCCGAAGACAAGACCCGCCAGCAGCACTCCGCCGGTGGAGCCGAGGGTGAAGATTCCAAGCCCGGGCAGATAGAGCGGCACAGCCCCGGCCACCAGCCCGCAGAACAAGCCGGTCAGGAGCACGGCTACGCTGGTGGCGAACAGCGCACGCACATCGTTACCCAGCATTTTCTTGACGTTTTCCAGAGTCTCGGGGTGGCCGACCACATGCAGCACATCCCCCTGACGCAGGCGCACATTGGCTCCGGCCGGGCAGTCGAACCCGTTGCGGGTGATGCGTGAGACCTGGACTCCGAAGACGTGGCTCAGGTTCAGCGCACGCAGGGTCTTGCCGGCCACTTCGGGGCGGGAAAGCAGGATCTTCTTTTTGATGAGCACGGAATTGAAGGCCAGATCGGCCTCTACCACCGGTCCTATGACTACTTCGGCCCGGTGCAGCGCTTCGGACGTTCCCACCACCCGCACCGTGTCGTTCATGTTCAGGACCGTTTCTGCCACGGGCAGTTCCGGGCTCTGGCTTCCTGCCCTCAGTACCCGAGTGATTGTTATTTCTGCCATGCGTGCGGGCAGGACCTGAGACAATGGGCCGGTGCAAAGGTTGGGGTTGGTGACCCGCAGATGCGTGAACTCCATCTGCGGGTGCAGACTGCTCAGTTCCCGTTCCAGCCTTTCCTCTTCCTGCCGGATATCGGCGCGCAGCAGACGCGGCAGGAACTTGACCATGAGCACCACTCCAACCACGCCGAACGTGTAGGCGACGCCGTAGGCGGCCGGGGCGGCGCTGTCATGGGCCAGTTCCACGGCCACGGCCAGGCCCGGAGTGGAGGTCAGCGCTCCGGCAAAGAGTCCGGCAGTGATCTCCTTGGAAAATCCGAACCAGGCCTTGCAGCCAAGGGCCGTGAGCAGACCCGCAACTATCATGGCCAAGGCCCCGAGACTCATGGCCAGCCCCCCGCGTTTCATGGAATGCAGGAAGCCCGGTCCGGCCTGCTGGCCTACGGAATAGATGAAAAGGACCAGTCCCAGGCTCTGGATCACTCCGGGCAGGCTGAAGCCCGCGAATCCGGCCAGAAGGCCGGTGAAGACGATGCCCGAAGAGCCGAGGGAAAAGGACAGTATTTTCACCTTGCCCAGCAGATGCCCGGACAAAATGACGGCCAGCAAGAGAAATATGGGGTTATGCAGGAGTTCCATGTGCGCGGTTCCTTGTCATTGTTCAGTCAACCAATGCCGGAGGCTCTACGCTTTCCAGCGTCCAATGCAAGGGGAAAATGCCGGGAAATTCGGGCATTGATCAGCCTGGAAAAAGATCTTGATTCGACTTTTCCCCTGTCCTTGCCGTAACGGCTGCTCCCGCCTTTTCAGGATTGGATGACCCTGGGCATGTCGATGCCGTATTTGCGCATGCGGTTGAGCACAGTGACGCGGTTGATGCCCAGTATCCTGGCCGCCTCCGACTTGTTGCCACCGGCCTGGCGCAGGGCCTGGAGGAGCTGTTGCTTCTGCGGTTCCTGGCCGGAACTGACTGGCTTCGGCTCTTGCGCCGCCGGTAGGTCCGCCACGACGTTGTGCGGCAGATGTTCGGGCTCGATGTGTCCGTGATCGGCCAGCACGAAGGCGTACTCCAGGGAACTTTTCAGTTCGCGCACATTGCCCGGCCAGGAATAGTCCATGAAGAGGCGCAGGGTCTGGGGACTGAGTCCCTTGATATCCTTGTCGCTCTTCAAGCGCAGTCGCTGGATGAAGTAATCGGCCAGAAGGGGGATGTCTTCCTTGCGCTCGCGCAGGGAGGGCAGGTGCACGGGGATGACGTTGATGCGGTAAAAGAGGTCCTCGCGGAACTGGTCCTTAGAGATCAGTTCCGGCAAAATTTTGTTGGTGGCGGTGATGATGCGTACGTCCACGGACAGCTGGCGGTTGTCTCCGACCCGTTCGAAGGTCTTGGTCTCCAGCACGCGCAACAGCTTGACCTGGACCGGCATGGGCAGGTCGCCGATCTCATCCAGAAAGATGTCGCCGCCATGCGCGGCCTCGAAGCGGCCCTGGCGATGCCTGAAGGCCCCGGTGAACGCGCCCTTGACGTGTCCGAACAGTTCACTCTCAAGGAGCGCCTCGTTCAGGGCGGCGCAGTTGAACTGCACGTAGGGCTGGTCGCTTCTGGGCCCCAGATCGTGAATGGCCCGCGCCACAAGCTCCTTGCCCGTGCCGGATTCTCCGTAGATGAACACCGGCGCGTCGCTCTGGGCGGCCTTTTCGATCAGGTGGAAAACCCTGCGCATTTGCGCGGAATGTCCGACCATGCCGTGAAACATGGTCTGCTCCTCAAGCATCCGCGAGAGCTGTTGCAGTTCGTTTTCCTTGCGGTCGAGCTCCGAGAGGTCGGTCATGGTCTCCACCGCCCCGACCGCACTCCCGTCCTCGGCGCGCAGTATGGACGCGGTCTTGAGGATGGGGACGTAGGTCCCGTCCTTGCGCATGATGCTGCACTTGCGGCGCACGAAGATGCCCTGCTCGAAAAGCTTGCACCAGGCTTCACGGGCTTCGGAGCGGACCCGACGGCAGGCGTCGCACTTGAAGAGGGAGCAGTTGGCGCCGATGAGCTCCTCCCGGCTGTACCCGGTGATCTCCTCCAGGGCCCGGTTGACCATCCTGATGGACCCGTCCGGATCCACCAGCAGGAGGCCCTCCTGCATGATGTCCACGATTTCATGCCAATGGGTTTCCAGCGGAGGCGTTGCGGGCAGGTCGGTTTGCGACTTGTGGTTCGGAGCGGGGGGGAAAGCGTGACTCATGGCCCTCCTCAGGCTGCACTGAGATGTGCGAGCCGTGAGTTGGATATAAAGTTAGTTGTTTAAAACTATCTAACAGGTGCTACATGATTAAACAGTTGTCAATGCTGCTTTGTCGTGTCACGCTGTATCTTTAAATTTTTTGCTCTTATAAATCAGTAAGATAAGTAGGATCCGCAGGAAATTGTACTGTTGGTATGCGTCCTGCTTTACGATGTTTAGAATTTCAGGCAATACTCTCACAAATAACCTTTCATTCAATTTAATATGAACAGGAGTGCATCATGAAAAAGCAGACTTTCATCGGCTTCGCAGCCGCCCTGATCCTGGTGTCCTATGTCGGCATTTCCGTGGCCAGCGAAATTGGCAATGCGCGCAAGGGCCGTTTTTTGTTCCGCCAGAACTGCCGGCCGTGCCACATGGAAAATCCCGTGGGGGCAAAGCCCGCCCATTACCTCGGGCCCGACGCCAAGACCCAGGTCGAGTGGAAGGCCGTGTTCGAGAGCTACGGCGACCTGCCCTGCAAGGACGAGTGGTCCAAGATGTCCGATGAGGATCGCCAAGACATTTTCCGCTATGTCCACGACGGTGCCAAAGACTCCCCGACCCCGGCCAAGTGCGGCTGATCGCGCGATTTAAGATCCAGCCACGAAGCCTGAACATGCATGCAGGAGCAGGAATATTGAAACCGGCCACCGACAGCTCGACAAGGGAACACGGGATGAAAACCGAAGCGAAAACACTCTCCAGACGCGGATTTCTGCAGGCGTCTGCGGCGGTCGCAGCCACCGCCGCTGGCGTCCCGGCGTTGAAGGGCTATGTGTCCTCGGCGCATGCTGCCGGAGTGGCACAGCAGGCTCCGATCACCTCACATTACACGGTCTGCGACATGTGCTTCAACCGTTGCGGCATGATCGCGCAAGTGCAGAATGGCCGGGTGGTCAAACTCGATCCCAACCCCAAATTCCTCAAATCCAGGGGCATGCTTTGCGCCCGCGGCAATGCAGCCGTGGAGCACCTCTATGACCCCGACCGCCTGAAAACACCGCTCCTGCGCAAGGGCGCTCGCGGGGAGGGCAAATGGCAGCAGCTGACCTGGGAGCAGGCCCTCGATCATACAGCGGAGCAGTTCACGCGCATCGCGGAGAAATACACCCGTTGCGGGGTCATGTTTTCTCCGGGTTCGGACATGCAGTCCCAGTTCCTGAACCGCTTCGCCGAGGTCTTCGGCTCATATAATATCACCTCGCACGAGACGCTCTGCCTGCTGAGCAAGAACCGGGCGTACCTGGACACCTTCGGGGAGACTCCCTACGCCGACGTGCTTTATTCCAAGTACATCATCATCGCCGGGGCCAACCCCCTGGAGGCGATCATCACTCCGGACACCATCGATCTCATGGAAGCCCGCAAGAACGGCTGCAAGATCGTGGTTCTGGACCCGCGTTACACCAAGACCGCGGCCCTGGCCGACGAATGGTTCGCCATTCGGCCCGGCACGGATATGGCCTTTTTCCTGGCCCTGACCAGCGTCATCACCGAAGAGCGGCTCTACGACCCGGACTTTGCCGAGAAAATGCTCTTCGGGCTGGATGAATACGCGGCCCATGTGCGGCAGTACACGCCGGAGTGGGCGGCCGGGGAATGCGGAATCCCGGCCCAGGACATCCGCCGCATTGCCCGCGAGATCGCGGCGGCGGCCCCGGCGTCCATGATTTATCCCGGTCGGCGCAGCTCGGACTACGAGGACTCCACGCAGATTCGCCGCTCCATGGCCATCGCCAACGCTCTCTTGTCCAACTGGGACCGCCCCGGCGGCGTCCTCGCGGCGCGGGAAGTGGGCGTGCGCGCCCCTTATTTCGACGTGCCCTGGTACGACGACAACCCCGCCGACCGCATCGACCACGGCATGGCTCCGGGCCTCATCCACCACGAGGGGTCTTTTAAGCTCATGCGCGACGCCATCATCAAGGGGGAGCCCTATCCCATCCGCGGGTGGTTCACCTTCAAGACCAACTTCATGCAGACCGCAACCAACCGCAATAAAACCCTGGAGATGCTCAATCACCTGGATTTTGTGGTCAACGCGGACATCGTCATGAGCGACACGGCCTGGTACTCGGATCTGGTCCTGCCTTCGCCAAGCTTCCTGGAGCGCAACGACCCCGTCTCCGCCCTGCAGGGCTCCTCGGCCTGCGCCTGCGCCGTGTGGCGCGACGCCGTGGTCCCGGCCATGTACGAATGCCGGGACATGCTCTGGATCTGTACGGAGCTGTCCAAGCGTCTGGGCTTCCCGGAGAGCTTCGACTTCACTCTGGACGAATACCGCAAGTCGCAGCTGGAGAGCATCCCCGAAGCCTTTGAGGCCATCAAGGCTGACGGCGTGTACTACAACCCGAGCAAGGTCTACGGCATTTACTTCGACTCGCCGCTCAAGACCCAGGCGCAGAAGATCGAACTCTTCAACCAGCGCTACGCGCACGAAGGGCTCGACCCCATGCCCGTGTACAAGGCCCCGCGCCGCAAGGAGGGCGCCTTCAGGCTGGTGGTGGGGCGCACGGCCTTTTTCACCCACAGCAACACCAACAACGCCCTGCTCATCGAGTTCAAGGACGAAAACACCTTGTGGATGCATCCCCGGCCAGCGGCCAAGCTGGGTCTGAAGGACGGGGAGATGGTCGAGGTGGAAAGCTCGGCCGGAAAGGTTGCGCTTGCGCTCAGGCTCTTTGAGGGCATGGAGGAGGAAACGGTGTACATGGCCACGGGTTTCGGGGCCCTGTCTCCGGAGTTGCGTCTGGTGCACAACAGGGGCGCGAGCATCGCCGAGGTGCTGGAAGACCATTCGGATTTTATTTCCGGAAACATGGCCATGCATGAAACCCTGGTCACCGTGACGAGGAGGGTGGGCTGATGAAGAAATACGCCATGGTCATCGATTCCTCGGTGTGCATCGACTGCAAGGCCTGCATGGCCTCGTGCAAGGTGCAGAACAACGTGCCCCGTGGATACTGGCGCAACTGGATCAAGCACACCATCCCCGACTTCTCTAAGGGGCCCCTGACCCGCACCCACTTCCAGCCGGGGGGGTGCATGCAGTGCGACAACCCGACCTGCGTGCAGGCCTGTCCCAGCGGTGCGACCTACAAGGACCCGCAGAACGGGATCGTGCATGTCAACGAGGCGCTGTGTATCGGGTGCGGCAACTGCATCAAGGCCTGCCCCTACGACGCCCGCTTCCGCCATCCGGACAAG
>Ga0180017_100251_pt1 | contig 20883 bp, 16 predicted proteins | sample KR46_S_MetaG_FD_129674 | JGI IMG/M metagenome (GOLD analysis project Ga0180017, IMG submission 129674) | Groundwater microbial communities from the Olkiluoto Island deep subsurface site, Finland - KR46_S_MetaG | ecosystem: Environmental > Aquatic > Deep subsurface > Groundwater | place: Finland...
AAGAGGTCAAAGAAATCAATTCGGGGATGTATTGCTTTGACGCCCAGGCGCTGATTCTGGCGCTTAAGGAATTAAAAACAGATAATGTCCAGGGCGAGTATTATCTCACCGACGTCATCGAGATCCTGCGGAAAATGGGGAAAACTGCCGGTACCTATGTAACAATCGACCCCGAAGATATCCAGGCCGTCAATTCCCGGGTGCAGCTGGCTGAAGCTGAAGCAGTGATGCGAAAACGGATTAATCGAAGGCTGATGGAGGCTGGGGTGACCATCATTGATCCGGCAGCCACCTATGTAGGATCCAGAGTACAGGTTGGCCAGGATACGATCCTCTATCCCGGGGTTATCCTGGACGGTGCGACCGAGATTGGGAAAGATTGTGTCATTGGCGCAAATAGTCGGTTAGTGGACACCAAAATTGGGAATAATGTTACTATCCAGAGCTCGACAATTTTAGAGAGCAGCATCGATGATTACACCAACGTTGGACCTTACGCTTATATTCGTCCAGGCAGCCAGATTGGCAAGCATTGTAAGGTTGGCGATTTTGTCGAGATTAAAAATTCCACCATGGCTGATGGCGCAAAAGCTTCACACCTGACCTACATTGGCGATGGCGACGTCGGTGAAAATGTCAACCTGGGTTGCGGCACCGTTTTTGTGAATTACGATGGCAAAAATAAACACCGGACGATCGTCGAAAAGAATGCCTTTGTTGGTTGCAATACCAATCTGATTGCCCCGGTAACGGTTAAAGAAGGTGCCTATATCGCGGCCGGCTCGACCATCACGGACGATGTCCCGGAAGACAGTCTGGCAATTGCCAGAGCCAGACAGGTTAATAAGGTCAATTATTTAAAAAAGTAACACACCAGATGATTAACAAAAAAATAGAAAATAGAGAAGATTAAGAAGAGGTAAAAAACGCATGGATGGAAAGTATAGTGGAATTAAGATTATTGCTGGGAACTCAAATATGCCATTGGCACAGGAAATTGCCGAATATTTAGAAGTCCAGCTCTGTAACGCTGAGGTGGTTTCCTTTAGTGACGGAGAACTTGGCGTCAACGTTTTTGAATCAGTTCGGGGGGCAGATGTTTTTGTGATCCAGTCGACCGGCACCCCGGTAAATGAAAATTTGATGGAATTGCTAATTCTGATCGATTCCATGAAACGTGCTTCGGCAGGACGAATTAATGCCGTGATCCCTTATTATGGCTATGCCAGACAAGATCGCAAGGCGAAATCCCGGGATCCGATCACCGCTAAACTGGTGGCAAACTTGCTAACCACCGCTGGTGCTGACCGGGTTATCACGATGGATCTGCACTCGAACCAGATTCAGGGTTTCTTCGATATTCCCCTCGATCACCTGTCAGGCAGTGCCTTGATCACGGAATATTATAAAGAGAAAAAATTGGAAAATATGGTGGTAGTTTCTCCTGATGTGGGTAGTGTTAAGCGATCAAGAACGCTGGCCAGAAACTTAAACTGTCCCTTTGCGATCGTTGACAAGGAACGTCCCCGCCCGAATGAAACCGCGGTGATGAATGTTATTGGCGATGTTAAAGGGAAAAACTGCATCATGATCGATGATATGATTGATACCGCCGGAACCATTACCTCTGGAGCCAATGCCCTCCTTGATCTTGGTGCCAGTTCTGTATTTGCGGCTTGTAGTCATGGGGTATTTTCCGGTCCGGCAATCCAGCGGATTCAGGATTCCGCGATTGAGGAACTGGTCACGCTCAACACTTTGTGTATTCCCAAAGAAAAACGCATCGAAAAAATAAAAATTCTTTCCACCGGAACCCTTTTCGGCCGGGCTATTGACTATGTTCACTTTGGCCGGTCACTGAGCAAGCTTTTTGTGGGAAGATACGTATAGGAAAGCCGATGCATCTGATTGTCGGATTAGGGAACATCGGTAAAGAATACCATGGAACCCGTCATAATATCGGTTTTGAAACCCTGGATTATCTCAGTGATAAAAAAGGAATCACGATCACTAAAAAAGAACAACACGGAGTAACCGGCGTCTATCGTGAAGATGGACGAAAAATTATGCTAGCCAAGCCGACCACCTATATGAATAATAGTGGACTTTGTGTGGCTGGGCTAATGAATTTCTATAATATCCCGATAGAGAACCTGCTGGTGATCTATGACGATATTGATCTGGCCACCGGCGATGTGCGGATCAGGCAGCGCGGTAGTGCCGGTACCCATAATGGCATGCGCTCGATTATTTCGCATCTGGGAAATCCGGAATTTTCGCGCATTCGGATCGGCATCGGCCGACCCCGGATCGGTTCAGAATTGGTTCATTATGTTTTGGGTCGTTTTCCTAAAAGCGAATTTCCGGCGATCGAAAATGCTGTGATCGAAGCCGCCAAGGGAATTGACATTTTTGTCAAAGATGGCGTTGATCTGGCGATGAACCGCATTAATGTCAGAAAAAAAACGGCAGAAAAGAAACCGCCAGAAAAAAAACTGGCAGACCAAAAGTCTGAAGCAAGAGCAGTGCAAGAAGAATTAAACTAGCATAAAAGACGCGAAAAATCAAAACAGAAGACAAAGATTAAGACGTGTGAAAAGAATACAAACAGGTGCCTGGGTTTAAAACCCGGGCTATCCGTGTTTTAAAATGAAAGAAGAGCTCATGGAATTACTTTATCAAAACCTCTTGAAGGCCGAATCGATCCAAACGATATTGAACAGTTTATCGCCAGGAGAAATCATCAATCTCTCCAATGTCAACAACAGCTTTAAAGAAGTGCTTACCGGACTGATCATCAGACAGCAGCAAAATCGGATTCTATATGTTACAGCAAGCGATTATCAGGCTCAGAAAACGGCTGAAAATCTGGTGAAAATTCTGGGAGATCAGGTGCTTTACTTGCCGGCAGAGCCGATTCATGACTATTTTGCCGATGTTCATAGCCAGGAAATCAATCATCAGCGCTTGCTGGTGTTTGAAAAACTATTGTCAACGCAGCGCTTTGTGGTGGTGATGGGAGCAGAAACCCTGTTAAAGAAACAATTGCCCAAAGAAAAATTTCAGGGACTGGGTTTTTCGCTGGCAGTCGAGGATAGCTGGGATCCGATGATTCTGAATAAAGGTCTTTTTGAACTGGGGTATGAAGCCGTTTCTCAGGTCGAGGCCAGAGGCCAATTTGCTCACCGGGGTGGGATCATCGATGTTTTTTCGACTACTGGTGGAGAAGCCTACCGGATTGAATTTTTCGGTGATACCATTGAATCGCTGCGAACCTTTGACCCCCAAACCCAGCTGTCAACCGGTTCGGTTGAGCAGGTGTCGATTTTACCTGGTCGGGAAATAATTTTAAATGAAGATGAACGGGCTAATGCGCTAAAAAAAATAATCAAAAGTTATCGCGATAACCCCGGTTATCAAGCGCTGATCGAACGGATCAGCGAAGATCCGGGGAGTCATGATGAGACCCTGTTTTCCTTTATCAAGTCCGAGGGGATGCTGTTGGATTATCTGGGAGATGTTTTGGTTATTTGGGATGAACCGCCCCGGATCAAAGAAGCACAGACCGTTTTTGTCAATAAACTGCACCGTGATTTTTTGACCCTGACGGATGAACAGCTGATGTTTCCTGAAGAAAAAAATAAATTCTACTCATTTTCAAAAATTGAGAAAGCTCTCGAGCACCAGGCCCAGTTAAGGCTCCACCTTTTCACCGCCAGGGGCAAAAAAGGGATGGCCCTCGATTTAGGGGTCAAGGAAAACGATTCCTTCTTAGGTCAGGTTCCCCGCTTTATCGAATTTGTCCAAAAGCAGCTCGAAAAAGATGCCATTATCCATCTGCGGGCTCGTGATGAAGCGGGGCGCGAAAAGCTCAAAAGCATTTTAACCGATGCCGATATTCACCGCTTTAGCAATGAGGCGTCACCAGGGGTTCAGCTGGTCACCGGCGAAATCAGCGGCGGCTTTGAAATGACTGCAGAAAAGCTCATCTGTATGAATCAAAGTGAGATCATCAAAGAAGCACCCCGCGAAAAAAAACGTCGCCGCCAAAAGGGACGCAAGATCGATTCCTTCACGCAATTGAATCAGGGTGACTTTGTCGTCCATGATACCCATGGCATCGGGGTCTACCGGGGCATTGAACAACTAAAAATCGATGAGACGATTAAAGATTTACTGGTTATCGAATACGCCAACGAGGCAAGGTTCTATTGTCCGGTGGATCAGATGGATGCGATCCAGGTTTATGTCGGAACCGGCGAGAAAAAACCAAAAATTAACCAGTTGGGCACCAACGACTGGAATAAATCCAAGTCCCGGGTCAAAGTCGCCGTTGAAGAAATGGCCGATGAACTGATTGCCCTTTATGCCAAACGGCAAAATTTAAAGGGCTATGCTTTTAGTCCGGATTCCAGCTGGCAGCAGGAATTTGAGGATTCTTTTCCCCATGAGGAAACCAACGATCAGCTCCAGGCCGTCGACGAGATCAAGGAGGATATGGAATCGACCCGACCGATGGATCGGCTGCTCTGTGGCGATGTCGGCTATGGTAAAACCGAGGTTGCCCTGCGAGCCGTCTTTAAAGCGGTGATGGAGGGAAAACAGGTAGCCTTGCTGGTGCCGACCACGATATTAGCCCAGCAACATTATCAGACCGCCTTAGACCGGTTTAAAAAATATCCGGTCAGCATTGGTCTGCTCAGCCGCTTTCGGTCTAAATCTGACCAGGACAAGACTTTAAAGGAACTGGCCGCCGGCCAGGTGGATCTGATCATCGGCACCCATCGGCTATTATCAAAAGACGTCATTTTTAAAGATCTGGGGCTGTTGGTGGTAGATGAGGAACAACGGTTTGGCGTCGGACATAAGGAACGGATCAAACAACTCAAAGAAAATGTCGATGTTTTAACCCTCAGTGCCACCCCGATTCCCAGAACCTTGCACATGTCGATGATCGGGGTCCGCGATATGAGTGTCATCGATGAGCCGCCGGCCGGTCGTCGGCCGGTACTGACCTACGTCATGGAATATAATGAAGCCATCGTCAAAGATGCGATCGAGCGGGAACTGGCCCGACAGGGCCAGGTCTATTTTGTCCACAACCGAATCCACGATATCTTTGAAGTGTCGCGAAAAATTCAGAAGCTGGTTCCTGAAGCCCGGATTGTGGTCGCCCATGGCCGGATGACCGGTCAGGAGCTGGAAGACATCATGATCGATTTTTTAGAGCGGGAGTATGATGTCCTGATCACCACCACCATCATTGAATCGGGACTGGATATTAAAAATGCCAATACCCTGATCATCGATAACGGTGATTATATGGGTCTGTCGCAATTGTATCAGCTCCGCGGACGGGTGGGGCGGTCTGATGTTCAAGGCTACACCTATGTGACCCATCGGCCCAAGGTGCTCTCGGAAATTTCCCAGAAGCGCTTAAAGGCCATCAAAGACTTTACTGCCTTTGGTTCGGGCTTCAAAATTGCCCTTCGGGATCTGGAAATCAGAGGCGCTGGGAATATTCTGGGTGCGGCTCAGTCGGGCAATCTGGCCACTATTGGTTATGAACTCTATTGCCGGATTCTCGATCAGGCCATTCATGAGCGGCTGGGTAAAGAAATCGATTTCCCAACCAGCGAGCTGATGATCAATCTCAATGTCAGCAGTTATATTCCCGAAAATTATATTGCCGATGAGGAACTCAAATACGATATCTACAAGAAGTTGTCCTATGTGAAGTCACGGATAGATTATGACGAGCTGGAGGATGAGCTGTTGGATCGCTTTGGGGAAATCCCTGATGGGGTCTATAATCTGATGGCTCTGGCGATGATCAGACATCTGGGCAGATCGCTGGGGATGATCGAAATTCGGGAACGGGGCAACAGTGTGTTACTGACCTTTGACAATACCAGGGAAATTCCAATTCCTGATCCACAACTGATGCAGGCGCTGTATAATACTTATAATATTAAGTTCAATGCCGGAAAAGGCGATCAGATTCGCTGGCGGATTGTTTTAAAACATGAACAGGATCAGGCTTATCTTAAAGCCCTGGGTGAATTTCTGGGACAACTGGTTTCATCAAAGAATTAAGGTAAAGTCCAGTTGTAGTATGTTAAACTGGGCAAGGTTTAATGATATAATAATTTATTAAGAAGAGGAGAACGACAAAAATGAAGAAATCTCGGATCATGGCGCTAATGCTGACAGGTGTTATCTGTGTCAGTCTTTTTGCTGGAGGTTGCAGTTTGGTTAAGGTAAATCCTGAACAGGATAAGAAGGTGGAAATCGCAGAAATTGATGGAACCCCTTTGTTAAAAGAGAGTTTTAATAACTATATGGCCTATTATCAGATGTATTTTGATGCCAGCGGGATGACCTTCCCAACCGAAACGGAGCTGACTGAGCTGAAAAAAGATATCCTGGATGATCTGGTTCGGGTCGAAACCCTTACTGCTAAAGCAAAAAAAGATGGGGTGACCGTTGATGAAACCGGGATATCAGACAATGCCACCAGCATGTTGGAATCCTTAAAAACAACCCTGGGTGAAGAAAAATATGCAGCGGTTTTAGAAAAGAATAATACCGACTCCGCATCATTTGAAGCATTTTTAAATAAATTTCTGTTGGATTACAGTTATGCCAATACCATGGAAACAAACTACAATAACACCTTAAAAGCTGATCCCAGCAAAGAACTAGATACTGTTGTGGGAACAGTTGGTAAGGATGAGGTTAAGAAAGATGTATACAATTATCGGCTGGCCAATGAGGAGTTATTAACCTATTACCAGACCCAACAGGCATTAAAAAGCGACGACGAAAGCATGAAAGCTACTAATGAAACGATCTTTAATACCATTGCGGAGCAAAAAGCGCTGGCTCAATACGCGGAAGAAAAGAAACTGACAGCTGACCAGACTAATATCGACAGCTATGTGACGACCCAGGAAGCATTTGTCAATTATCTGCTACAGGGTGATGAAGGGCTGCAAGAGTTCCTGGATACAAAGTTTTTAACGATTGCCCAGTTTAAAGCGTTTATGAAACAGGATGCGACCGCATCGGCTATTTCGAAAGCGGTTCAAGCTGATCTGGAAACGACCGTAAAAGTTACCGATGGCGAAATCAAAAAATACTACGATGAAAACAAGGCCTCTTATGATACCAGTACCGTTTCAGCCAAACACATTTTAGCGACTGAACAATCCCTGGCTGATCAAGTTTATGCCGAAGCCAAAAATGCCAAAACAGTGGCAGAGTTCGATGCAATTATGGCAAAATACCAGACCACTGAGGGTATTTCGGAAGCAGCCGATCTGGGTGCCTTCGCCAAGAAAACCATGGTTACTGAGTTTTCAGATGCGGCCTTTGATATGGATGTGAATACCGTCAGTGAACCGGTTAAAACCGATTATGGTTACCATGTGATCTATCTTTATGATAAAAAAGACGGCGAAATACCAAGTTTGGAAGATAAAAAAGAAGAAATTACAACAACTTTAAAAAGCGAAAAAGTCACCGCAGAATTTGACAAGCTTAAAAGCAAACTGATGACTAAATTCAAAGTTAAAATTAACGACATCGTTACCCCGGCTCAAGCATATCTGCAAGAGTTAAAAACCGAACTGAATGTCAAAGTCTACGAAAAAAAAATCTAAAGACAATTTAAACATAATTGCAAAAAGCACTGGTCTTCAGTGCTTTTTGGTTGTGTATCGATAGTTGGTAAGATATAATAAAAAACAATCTGCAAAGAAGCATTAGTCAACTTGCAACAAAGCACAAAAGAGGTTTATCTATGTCAAAGCGAACATCAAATTACTTAAAGGGTGCCAGTATCCTGGTCGCGGCGGGGATCTTTTCCCGGCTGTTGGGCCTCTTTTTTAAGATACCTCTCTACCAGATGGTCGGAAGCTACGGAAATGGTATCTATGGGAATGTCACCAGCATCTACAATTTGCTGCTGATGGTTTCCACGGTTGGCTTTCCGGTGGCGATCTCCAAAATGGTGTCCGAGAGTATTGCCAAAAATGAATATGCAACTGCCCATCGGGTCTTTAAACTGTCGATTCTGATTTTAGGAGTACTGGGCGCCTTATCGAGCCTGTTTTTATTTTTTGGCGCCGAATGGATTATTGAAACAGCCAGTTGGACGGCTGAAAGTTATCCAGCTTTGGTAGCGATTGCCCTGGCACCCCTGTTTATTTCCTTTGTTTCGGCCTTTCGGGGCTTTTTTCAGGGCTTTCAAATCATGACCCCGACCGCTGTTTCACAGATTTTGGAACAGCTTGTTCGGGTTTTTCTAGGCGTTTTGTTATGCTGGGTCTTTGTCGGTCAGTTTGGGATTGGTCTGGGAGTTGGTGGGGCGGTTTTTGGTGCCACTGCCGGCGGCCTGGTGGCGGCTATTTTACTGGCCTACCTATACCGCAGCTTTGTCACCCAAAATAGACGGCTGTTAAAAACAAGAACCCGGAAACCGCAGCGTTCTAACCGGGCGCTACTCAAAAGACTGGTGATTATCTCGATTCCGGTCACCTTGACATCAGCCCTGGTGGCAATGTTTTCGACGGTCGATTCATTTATCTACGTGTCCCGCCTGGGCGTGGCTGGCATCGATGAGATAACCGCTACGATGATGTTTGGCGATTTTACCAATGCTGAGATCCTGATCACGATTCCCTTAATTATCAGCGGCAATCTGGCAGTGGCAATGATTCCGGCGATTTCGGAATCCTTTGCGATGCGCGATCGAAAAGCTATGAATCAAAAGATCGTATTGGCGATTCGGGTTATTCTATTGGTGGCATTTCCCTCCTGTATTGGTTTGTCGGTGCTATCCTACGGCATCTTTGATCTGCTCTTTCCGGGTTCACCCTATGGCGGATTTATTTTATGTACCTTTTCCTACGCGACGATTTTTATGATGCTTTCCAATACCTTTCAGAGCATTCTCCAATCGATCGATCGCTTTCGCATCCCGCTGATCAATTTGGGGGTAGCGATTATCATTCGCTTCATTACCGGTTGGATATTTTTGTCGATTCCATTTTTTAATATCCAGGGGATCGTCATCAGCAGCATGATCACCTTTGTTTATCTGACAATCGCCAATTACGCGTCGGTTAAGCGCTATACCCACATCAAGGTAGATTTTATCCACACTGCATTAAAACCCTTGATTGCGGCCGTCGTGATGGGGATTGCGGTATTCTTTAGCTATAAGTCGATCACTTCATTACTGGGGGGATTTATGGGAATTATCTTAGCAGTAATCATCGGCATCTTGATTTACTCCTTTGTGCTGGTTTTAATCAAAGGAATAACCGAAGCTGAAATAAAGCTACTGCCGGGAAGTCGAACCTTATTAAGCTATTTTCGGCGGCTTGAGCGATTAATCCCCGGCCGCAAAAATCGTCGCAGTAGACATCAGTAATCGATTCAGAAAGGAAATAAAACATGCACCAAATAGATATAGTCGGTTTGGGGCCGGGCAGTCCGGGCCAGATTACCCTCGAAACATTAGCATTATTAAAAGATCCCAGTCCCAATTTTTTCCGCACCGCGGTTCATCCGGTGATCGGTTTTATTCATGACCAAGCCATCAGCTATCAGAGTTTTGATTGCTATTATGAGCAGGAAGGCTCCTTTGAAGCGGTTTACGACAAAATCGTGGCAAAGCTTATTGAAACCGCTAAAACGGTTGAAAAGCTGGTTTATGCGGTTCCTGGCAATCCGCTGTTTGGCGAAAAAACCGTTGAAAAGTTGATTTTAGCTGCGAAGGCAGAAGGGCTCAATTATCGGATTTATCCGGGCGTCAGCTTCGTTGATGTGACCTTGAATAGTCTTGAAGAAGACCCCATTCATGGACTTAAAATTATCGATGCCTTTGATTGCCTCAAAAATCCGCCCAATCCCCGGATTGGGGCGTTAGTGACCCAGGTCTATGACCAGCATATGGCTTCAGAGCTCAAGCTGCAACTAATGGAAATTTATGATCCCGAAAAAAGAGTGATCCTGCTAATCAATTCCGGGATTCCCGGCCATGAAAAAAGAGTGGAAATTTGTCTCTATGAGCTCGATCGGGTGACTGCCATCAATCACTTGACCAGCCTGTATATTCCGGCCGAAAACAAAGCCTATCAGGGATTCCAGGGTACCATTGAGATGATGAAAGCACTGCGAGCTGATGGCGGTTGTTCCTGGGATCGGAGCCAGACCCATGAAAGTCTCAGGAATTATCTGCTTGAAGAGAGTTATGAGGTTTTAGAGGCGATCGAAAATCAGGATTGGGATAATCTGGCAGAAGAATTGGGGGATGTCTTATTTCAAATTGTCTTTCATGCCGAAATTGCCAGTGAGGCTGGTCGCTTTAATATCAACCAGGTAATTGACGGGATCAATGAGAAAATGATCAGACGTCATCCCCATGTTTTTATCGATAAGGAAAGCTTTAATCCCGATCAGGTTGAAACCAACTGGGATGCGATTAAGCGACTAGAAAAAGGTGAGCCAGCAGAATCGTTGGAAAGCCCCGGATTGGCCGCTGAAATGAAAAAAATACCCAAGGCATTGCCCGCCTTAATGGAAGCTTGCAAGGTCCAGAAAAAGGCTGCCAAAGTCGGTTTTGACTGGCCGGATCCAACCGCCGCGCTTAAAAAAATTGATGAGGAAAGCCTCGAATTAAGGGCGGCACTACAGGAAAATAATGCAGAAAAGAGTGCAGAAGAGTTGGGTGACCTGCTTTTTTCAGTCGTTAATGTGTCTCGTTTACTTAACCTTCAGCCGGAAATGGTGCTCAGGAAGGCGACAGAAAAGTTCATTGGACGCTTTGAAAAAATGGAAAAAATTGCGAGTCAAGAGAAAAAATCTTTGAGTGACTATACTTTTGAGCAGTTGGATCAGGCTTGGAATCGCTCAAAAGGGCTTTAGTAGTGGAAAAAACCGAAAAAAGCAAAAAAAACTTGTAATTTACAGGCGAACGCGCGTATAATATTAAAATAGAATACTGGAAACTATCAGATGGAGGAAAAAATGAACAAATCAGAATTAATTGCCCAAATGGCAGAAAAATCGGATTTATCAAAAAAAGATTCAGAGAAAGCATTAGCTGCTTTTTTAGACACTGTGGTAGATGCCTTGAAAAATGGAGACAAGGTATCGTTGGTAGGTTTTGGAACCTTTGAGGTTAGAGAACGTGCAGCTCGTACAGGTCTTAACCCACGCACAAAAGAACCCATCGAAATAGCGGCCTCTAAAGCCCCTGGCTTTAAAGCAGGTAAAGGCTTTAAGGATGAAGTAAATAAGTAAGCAAAGTTACAGAAGCCGGGGCGATGCTCTGGCTTTTTGTTTTATTTAGGGTCTTGTTTTAAGATTTTTGATTTAGAATTGATGAGGGACACATGAGAATTGATAAATTTTTAAAGAATGCCAGAATTATCAAACGTCGGACAGTGGGAAAAGACGCCTGTGATGGGGGTCGGGTTTCCATTAATGATCAGGTCGCTAAACCGGGAGACCAGGTCAAGCCCGGGGATATTATTACCATTCGTTATGGTGATGGAGAACAAAAGGTGGAGGTTCTTTTATTGCTGGAACATGCTCCTAAGGACAAAGCAGCAGAGATGTACCGGGAATTATAAAACCGCTCCGCCGGAAATGAAGAAATGAAGATGAATGAAAAAACCAAAAGTCTGATCAGGCGTCGCATGATCATTGCCTTGGCAATTCTTGTGACAGTGCTGTTTACGGCCTACATCTATCTGGCTAATGCCATAAAAATATTTGAACTGGATCAGCAAAAGCTCCAGATCACCCAAGAAATCGAAAACGAAAAAATAAGAAGCAATCAATTAGACGAACAGGTCAAACAAATGGGCAGCAAAAACTATGTGGAAAATTTTGCCCGCAAATACCTGGGATTATATTATCCTGATGAAACCATAATCATTGTGGAAATCCAGGAAAAAGTTATAAACCAGGAAAATGTGGCAGAAAGCGAGGGGCAAACAGTTGAACAATAAATGCAATAGTGACTTAGATGGGGCTGCATTTGAGCAGAGCGAAATAAAAGAAAAGAAGCGACATCTGGCCGTGATTGATATTGGTACCAATTCGACCCGGATGCTGATCTTTCGAAACGACCAGGGGAATTTGGTGCGGGTTAATAAATCCGTCCGCTATACAAGGATGGGTCAGGGTGTCAATCAAACCGGGCGACTTCATCCCGATGCCGAAAAACGAAATATCGAAGCACTCGAAGAATATAAGAACATCGCTGCCGACTATGAGGTGGAAGAATTTTATTTATTTGGTACGAGTGCCATGCGCGATGCCGATAATACGGCCGCTTATCTTGACGTTGTTAAAGAAAAGTTGGGCTTTGAAATTGAGGTTGTCTCAGGAGAAGCAGAAGCAGAGCTTGGATTTGTTGGGGTATCGCAGTGCTTTGATGAAAAAATTCTCATTTTTGATATCGGCGGTGGTAGCACCGAATTGATCTATGGCGAAGACAATGAAATAAAAAGAATGATGAGCATCAATCTGGGTTGTGTTCGCTGTACCGAAGAGTATCTTTTTTCTGATCCGCCAACTTTTCAGGAACTGGAGCGGATGAACCAAAGGATTTATGCTGAGTTTGAAAAAAAGACAAAGGGATTTTTGCCGAGCAAGCCCTATAAACTGATCGGTATTGGCGGAACCGCGACCAGTCTTTCGACGATCAAGCAGGAGCTTAAGACCTATTGCAGTGAGATGGTTCATCAGAGTACCATCACCAAAGATGAGCTAGAACAAATGATTGACAGTTTGGCCAGTAAAACCATCAAAGAACGGCAAAATATGGTAGGTCTAGAAGCGAAACGAGCCGACATTATTCTGGCCGGGGCTTTTTTACTTTTGAATATATTCAAAATTACCGGTGAAAGTGTTTTTACGGTTTGTGATTATGATAACCTTGAGGGCGCAGCCTATCGCCGTTTTGTGATGGAAAATAAATAATAAAATAAATTTCTAAAAAAGCTTGACATTAGGTTTGAATGGGCGTATAATAACACTTGTCCCTCGAGCAAGGGGACAGACGAAAAAGTGCCGGGGTGGCGGAACTGGCAGACGCACAGGACTTAAAATCCTGCGGTCCTTTCGACCGTACCGGTTCGATTCCGGTCCTCGGCACCACTTTTTTAATGATCACTTTTTAAAATGATCACTTTTTAAAATGATCACATTAAACTTGCTCAATTAATTACATCGCGGGATGGAGCAGCTTGGTAGCTCGTCGGGCTCATAACCCGGAGGTCGTAGGTTCAAATCCTGCTCCCGCAACCAAATTTACAAATTCTTTTTTCATGGCGGCGTAGCTCAGTTGGCTAGAGCATACGGTTCATACCCGTAGTGTCAGCGGTTCGACTCCGTTCGCCGCTACCATAAAAAAATTCATACTTATCTGTGGCCCCTTGGTCAAGCGGTTAAGACACCGCCCTTTCACGGCGGTAACAGGGGTTCGAGTCCCCTAGGGGTCACCACTTGTTTGCATGAATTGATAATACCAGTATTTTCGTGGTCGCATAGCTCAGCTGGGAGAGCACCTGCCTTACAAGCAGGGGGTCACAGGTTCGAGCCCTGTTGCGACCACCATTTTTTATTTATAGAGTATTTATAGAGTGAGTTTAAGAATTTGTTGAAGTGGTGAAGCCATGGAGAAAAAAGTAATTCAGTATATTGAAGAACAGGGAATTTTAGAGGCTGGCGATCATGTTCTCATCGGCGTATCCGGGGGAGCAGATTCGCTGGCTTTGTTGTATTTTTTGGACAAATTTGCTGACCGATTTCAAATTTCGATTGGCGTCGCGCATCTTCACCATGGTCTTCGGGGTCAGGCAGCTGATGCCGATGAAGCGTTTGTGAGAAACTTTTGTCAGGATCGAAACATTCCTTTTTTCTCAAGGCAACGGAATATCCAGGAGATTTCCCGAACTGAAAAGATTTCTGTTGAAGAGGCTGGCCGCAAAGAGCGTTACGATTTTTTTATGGCCATCGCCGACCAGCATCGCTATAACCGGATTGCGATGGGTCACCATATCAATGACCAGGCCGAAACGATGCTGATGCGGCTGATTCGGGGCACCGGCGTAAAGGGTGTGTCGGGCATTAAATCCAGTCGCGACAATTTATATATCCGACCCTTTCTCTGTCTTCAAAAAAAAGAAATCCTGGTCTATTGTGAAATCCACAAACTGGCCTTTCGAACGGATGCCAGTAATTTTCAAAGAGATTATACCCGCAACAAAATTCGCCTGGATATTATGCCGATGATTTTAGAGGTTAATCCCAAAGCCGAAGTCCATTTTAACGAATTTACAAAAATTGCCAATGAATACGAGGCATTTTTTGAGAAATATGTGGATCAGATCGAAGCCCGGATTCTGACCGCTAAAGAGAAGATGGTGTTGATTGACCGTGATTTGTGGTTAAATGAAGAGGCGGTCGTTCAGAAAGAAATATTGCGGCGGTCGATTTTTAAATTTAAGGGTAGTTTAAAGGAAATTGAGTACAATCATATCACTGCTCTAAGTAGTTTACTAAAGAGCAATAAAACGATATGGGAAATCCACTTTCCGAATAAGGTTCAAGTAACCCGCCGTTATCATCGGGTTATGGTGACAGAAAAACAAGAAGTTAAGGACGACATGATCATTCCGAAACGGATTCACCCAAATAAAACCTATATTTTTTCGAAGGAACACCTGATTATTGAAACAGCGTTGATTAGTCAGGATGATTTTAGAAAAAAAAGGTGTTTTTTTTCCAAAGAAATAGAAAATCATAGTGAAAAATATTTTGATTATGATAAAATAAAGGGCAGATTGATTTTGCGTAGCCGGCGATCGGGCGATTATTTTTACCCCGCTGGTATGGCAGGAAAGAAATCCATAAAAAAATATTATATCGATAAAAAAGTCGACCGGAATCGAAGAAATGAAATTCCGCTGTTGGTGATCGATAACGAAGTGTTGTGGATTCTCGGTCATGCGATCAATCAGCGATTTCTGGCCGATGATGATTCAAAAAATATAATTAGGGTAACATACCTTATGTTAGGAGAAAAGTGTGATAGCCGATATTCAGGAAATTTTGGTTGATGAAAAGGCATTAGAAAAACGTGTCGCAGAACTTGGAGAAAAGATTACCGAAGACTACCGGGAGAAATACCCCATCTTGATTGGTGTCTTGAAAGGATCGTCAGTTTTTATGGCAGATTTAATCAGAAAGATTCCAATTCCGCTGGAGATTGACTTTTTAAAAGCATCCAGCTATGGGGCTGAAGCACGCAGTTCGGGAGAAATTAAGCTGGAGGCCGATTTATCGATGGATGTTAAAGGCCGTAGTATTTTGCTGATTGAAGATATTGTTGATACCGGCAATACCCTGAAATATTTATTGAACCGCTTTGCAGCTCTAGGAGCCAAAGATGTCAAGGTTTGTTCGTTGCTGGATAAGCCGGAACGTCGCGAACAGCGGGTCATTGCCGATTATATCGGTTTTGAAATACCCAATGAGTTTGTGGTTGGGTATGGTTTGGATTATGCCCAAAAGTATCGAAACCTCCCATTTATCGGAATTTTAAAACGAGAAGTATATGAATAAGGATAGCAGAGCAATGAAAAAAAATACGAAATTGAGAGGAGTGATGTTTTTTGAATAAATACCTTAAGATGATCGGGTTTTATTTAGTAATTCTATTAATCATAATTGTTGCGGTAACCTTTTTAAACCCGATGAAGGAAGAGGTTAAAACCATTGTTTATAGCGAGTTGCTCACTGAACTAAAGAATAATCAGGTCACTGAGATTGAAATAAACAATTCCAATGTCACTGGTGTTTTGCGAAACGGAGAAACATTTGAGGCGGTGGTTCCCCAATATGTAATTGATGAGCAGGTAACACCTTATATTTATGAGAATGATGTTAAGGTAACCATTACCAAACAGCAGGATTCCTGGTGGATTTCATTAATTCCATCGGTGGTACTGATCGTTTTAATGGTGGTGTTTTTCCTCGTCTTCAGCCAACAGGCTGGCGGCGGCGGCGGTAAGGTGATGTCCTTTGGAAAGAGTCGGGCAAAGCTTCACGTTGAGGGAGAAACCAAGGTGACCTTTAAAAACGTCGCCGGTGCGGATGAGGAGAAAGAAGAACTTGAAGAGGTTGTTGATTTCTTAAAGGCACCGGATCGTTATCGTAAACTGGGTGCCCGGATACCTAAGGGAATCTTATTAGTCGGCCCTCCGGGAACCGGGAAAACGCTCCTGGCGAGAGCGGTGGCTGGGGAAGCGGCGGTACCGTTTTTCACCATCAGTGGTTCGGATTTCGTGGAGATGTTTGTCGGGGTCGGTGCTTCTCGAGTGCGAGACCTTTTTGAAAATGCCAAGAAAAACGCCCCCTGTATTATTTTTATTGATGAAATTGATGCGGTCGGTCGTCATCGTGGCGCTGGCCTCGGCGGCGGACATGATGAACGGGAACAAACCCTGAATCAATTGCTGGTTGAAATGGATGGATTTGGAGTAAACGAGGGGATTATCATTATTGCCGCGACCAACCGGCCTGATATCCTTGATCCGGCGCTATTGAGACCGGGACGTTTTGACCGACAGGTTACGGTGGGCGTACCGGATGTAAAAGGTCGGGAAGAAATTCTCAATGTTCATAAAAAAGATAAACCTCTGGCGCCAGAAGTAGAATTGGGCATCATTGCCAAAGGAACGCCAGGCTTTACCGGAGCTGATCTGGAAAATCTGATGAACGAAGCGGCACTATTGACCGCCAGACATAATGGTAAATTTATCACCATGACCGAGCTGGAAGAAGCCATTAAACGGGTTATTGCCGGGCCGGAAAAGAAAAGTAAGGTGATTAATCAGGATGATTTACATATCACCGCCTATCACGAAGCCGGCCACGCGATTGTTATGCATCTGCTACCCAATTGCGAGTCGGTTCATGAGATTTCGATTATCCCTCGGGGCATGGCAGCAGGTTATACTCTGTCACTACCGGACGATGATCGTCAGCATATGAGTAAGAGTAAATTATTAGAAAATATTTGCGGTTTGCTGGGCGGACGGGCAGCGGAAAAGATTGCCCTGGATGATATCTGCACCGGCGCCAGCAATGACATTGAACGAGCCACCCGGATTGCCAGAAGCATGGTAACCGAGTGGGGCATGAGTGAGCATCTGGGACCAATGACTTTTGGACATCCCGAAAGCGGCGAAGTATTTCTAGGTCGCGACCTGGGAAGATCGCGTAATTACAGTGAAGAGGTTGCTGCTGTTATTGATAAGGAGATCCGCACCATTGTCGAAAATGCCTTTGATCGAGCCTGCGCGATTCTCGAAACCCATCAGGAAAAGCTGGAAGAAGTTGCTACCCGCCTACTCAGAGACAAAACCGTAACTGGTCAAGAATTTAGAGCCTTGTTCGAAGAGTTGCCAGCAGAAGAGCAGCCAGAAGAAGAGCAGCTAGAAGACGAAAAAATGGTTGAAGTTGCGATTGAAGCCGAAATTGAATAATTAGTATAGAGAAAGCCGTTAATATAACGGCTTTTTTTAAAAGATGATATAGAATAATAAAATCAAATTATCAAGAGTGAGGGATTAAAATGGAAGAGTTCAGAGTAGGAACCTGTTATGAGAAAAGTTTCTTTATCAATAAAGAAGATACCGCATTAGCACTCGGCAGTGGTGGCGAAGAAGTATTGGCTACCCCTCGTTTAGTGGCATGGATGGAAAATACCGCATTTGAAGGCCTTGATATTTCATTGCCAGAAGAAAACACAACCGTGGGAACCCATATTGATTTAAAACACATTGCAGCTTCTCCGGTTGGGATGGAAATTAACGTTCGCGCGAAACTGGTCAATCATGAGAAAAGAGCCTTGAATTTTGAGATTGAAGCATGGGATAAAACCGAAAAAATCGGTGAAGCAAGCCATCAGCGTTTTATTGTCGAAAGAAAGCGTTTTATCGAAAAAGTACAAAAAAAAGCCGGGATTAATAACTGAATTTCACATTCTTGGGTATAACATTAAATGACTAGTAGCAAAAAAATAGTAACAGGAGGTGCTTTGAATGAAAATCATTTTGATTGGACAGGCTCTCTTTGGAAAAGACTGTCTGGAAGCCTTGATAGAGCAGGGTGAAGAAGTAGTTGGTGTGATGACGATTCCCGATGATCCGACCGGAAAACCCAATCCACTAAAGGCGTTCGCAGCTGAAAAAAATATTCCGATATTTCAACCGCCAGGAAAAAGTCCAAACCGCCTTAAAGACCCGCAGGTGATCGAAATTGCCAAGGATTTAAAACCGGATCTATTTGTGCTGGCTTTTGTTAGTGACATCATACCCTACACGGTCATAAAAATGGCCAAACAGGGAGCGATCAATTACCATCCGTCACTGTTACCAAAATATCGGGGTGGTTCGGCAATTAACTGGGCAATAATAAATGGTGAACATCAAACCGGTGTGACAATCCACTATGTTGACGAAGCTGTTGACGCTGGAGATATTATTCTTCAGGAAAAAGTCACCATTACTCCAACAGATACAGTCGGTTCAGTTTATTATGACCAGCTATACCCATTAGGGGTAAGGCTGATTGCTGAGGCAGTCGAGCTGATTCGTAAGGGAATCGCACCGCGAATACCGCAAGACCAAAAAAAAGCGACATATCAACCGATAATTACTGAAAATGATGTGGCAATTGACTGGCATGATTCATCAGAGACGATTGTGAATTTGATTCGCGGTGCTAATCCTTCACCAGGAGCGCATACGGTTTTTCGCAGCCAAAAACTCAAAATTTGGGAGGCTCAAATTTTTGAATCCAGTCTGGAATCCGATCCCGGCGAAGTCGGTCAAGTAATTAACAACCAGGGCTTTACAGTTGGGACAGCTAATGGTAGCATATTGATAAAAAAGGTGCAGAATCAGGGCAAGACAAAAGTATCGGCAGCCCAATTTGTCGAAGCGTTAAACATAAAATCCGGTGAATATCTGTTTTCATCAATGAACCGAGCTGAGGAGTAAGGCGATAAGCCGAGCGGACTGAGATGAGGTCAACTTAAAGCTGGGAAGGATCTATAGCGCAATGAATAAAAACAAACACCGAGGGCTAAGGTCGGGGTGCTTTTGTAATATCGAAACATAGGGATAGTAGGAGGAAAAATGATTCTAGGGATTGATGTCGGAAATACAAATACAGAACTGGCAGTGCTGGTCGGGGATGATATCCCCTATTCCTGGCGCTTTGTCACAAAAACACCGCGAACCTCAGATGAGTATGGGGTGCTGATTAAATCCTTTTTCAGAAACTCGGGAATCTCAGTTGAAGCAGTCTACAGTGTGATCATTGCTTCAGTGGTACCAAACATCATGTATTCACTGACCAATGGAATAAAGAAATATATTGGTGTTGAACCGATGGTGGTGGGGCCGGGAATCAAGACTGGGATGCCCATTAACACCTCGGATCCGTCGGAAGTCGGAGCAGACCGGATTGTCGATGCGGTAGCGGCTTATAACATCTACGGTGGACCGGTGATCGTGACTGACTTTGGCACCGCAACCACCTTCGATTATGTCACGAGTGATGGTGCCTTTGCAGCAGCGGTGACCACCCCGGGGATTCAGATTTCAATCGATGCCTTGTGGAAGAATGCTGCCAAGCTGCCCAATATCGAAATTAAAAAACCACCCTCAATATTGGCACGAGATACAGTCACCAGTATGCAGGCTGGTTTGGTTTATGGTTATATCGGTCAGGTCGAGTACATCATCGAACAAATCAAAAAAGAAACTGGGATCAGCGATATGAGGGTGGTGGCCACCGGTGGATACGGCCGTCTGTTTTACCAGGAAACCAAATCCATCACGGTTTATGACCCGCAACTATCACTTAAAGGGCTGAAGATTATCCATGATAAAAATTTTAGGTAAACAGGACAAGCGATGAACATAGAATCAAAAACAGAACAAAGCAATAAATCACTTAAAATTGGGGACGTTTCAATTGAAACCCCTCTTTTTTTAGGACCACTGGCCGGTTATACCAACCTGCCCTTTCGGCTGATCGCCAAAGAATTTGGAGCTGGACTAGTCTTTTCAGAAATGATCAGTGGCAAGGGTCTGTATTATAAGGATCATAAGACGGCTGATTTAATGCTGACCTGTAAGGATGAAGCGCCAGCAGGTATTCAACTGTTTGGATCCGATCCGGATATTCTGGCAGAGGTTGTTAGTCAGTATATCAATGCCACTGACTATGCTTTTTTAGACTTCAATGCCGGCTGTCCGGCTCCTAAGATTACTAAAAATGGCGAAGGTTCGGCCTTGCTAAAAAGCCCGGAGCTATTTTTTGAGGTCGTTCGAGCACTGGCACAAGCCTCAAACAAGCCCCTGATTGTTAAAACCAGAATTGGCTGGGATGATCAGAGCATCAATATTCGGGCAATCGCTGAAGGGGTTGAGGAAGCCGGTGCGGCGGCCTTAACCATCCATGGACGTACCCGTGAAGCTTATTATTCGGGCTCGGCCGACTGGGAAATTATTGCCGAGGTCAAGGAAAAGGCTGGAATTCCGATTATTTTAAACGGCGATATCAATAGCGGTGAAGCGGCTCAAAAAGCGCTCGAATTGACCGGAGTCGATGGCTTGATGGTTGGCCGGGCAGCGATTGGCAATCCCTTTGTTTTTCGTGAAATCAACCATTATTTAAAGACTGGTGAAGCCCTGGAAAAAGCGACTCCGGCAGAACGGGTCGCAGTTGCGATCCGCCATCTTGACTTGCTGGCGCTGCTTAAAAATGAAGACGCCGGGCTGC
>Ga0180017_100252_pt1 | contig 20867 bp, 19 predicted proteins | sample KR46_S_MetaG_FD_129674 | JGI IMG/M metagenome (GOLD analysis project Ga0180017, IMG submission 129674) | Groundwater microbial communities from the Olkiluoto Island deep subsurface site, Finland - KR46_S_MetaG | ecosystem: Environmental > Aquatic > Deep subsurface > Groundwater | place: Finland...
GTCTTCCAGTTCTTTGGGCAAGGTCGCTTGCGGCTGCTTGAAATTTACCCCAATGCCGATGATCACAAACTCAAACTGTCCGTTCTCAAAGTTGGTCACCGCCTCAGTGAGAATCCCGACAATCTTCCGGTCGCCCCGGTAAATATCATTGACCCACTTGATCTGGGTATCAATACCCGTCACTTTTTTGATGGCCCGGCAAACCCCCACCGATGCGCCGGTGGTTAACAGCACCGCATCACGGGCGGCCACATCGGGACGCAGCACCAAACTTAAATAAATCCCGCTTTTGGGCGGTGAATAAAAGGAACGACCCATTCGACCCCGTCCCTGAGTTTGCTCTTCAGCGATAATAACAGTTCCTGTTTTTGCCCCTTCCAGTGCCAATTTCTTGGCTTCCTGATTCGTCGAGCCAAGGGTTTGATAGACAATCAGTTCAGGCTCCTGATTGGTTGGGGACAGCCAGGGGTGGATCCCTTCCGCCGACATCAGATCCGATTCACTTTTTAACCGGTAGCCTTTGTTGGTGGTGGACTCTATTTCATAGCCTGCTTCTTTTAGTGTTTTGATGGCCTTCCAGATGGCCGACCGGGAGACCGCCATGGTGCTGGCCAGCACTTCTCCGGAGAGATAGGTTTCGCGATTTTCTTCCAAGGTTTGTAATAATTTTTGTTTTGTCGACATTTCATCACCTCTTGTTGGTATTCTAACCAAAAAAAAATCTATTGTCAACCATTTTTTATTTTATGGTCGACAATAGATTTTGGTCTCTTTTTTATCTTTTTTTTTACTGAGCTAGCACTTCCAACGCTTTCACAATCATGTCGAAATTTTTCGCCATGCTATCGATACTCCAGAATTCATCCGTCTGATGACCAGTGTTTTCCTCGCCAGGAAGAACACCGCCAAAGGCCACGGCGTTATCGAAGGCCCGGGCATAGGTTCCACCTCCAGAAACAATCGGACCGCTGCTATCGCCGGTGTAGTCGGCATATACTTTTTGCAGTGACGTAACCAGAAAACTCTCCTGATCGACATGCAGGGGCAGGGTTTCATGATCCATTTTCAGGGAAAATCCCAGATCTTCAGTGGCTTTCTGAATCGCTTCGCTGATATCACTGCTATTGATAGTCACCGGGTAGCGGATATCACATCGGAGCACGGCTTTATTCTCATCGACATAAGCAATGGCCGGATTGAGGGTCAGATCCCCAGATACCGTATCGGAGAGGTTAATCCCGAAACCTTCAGGCGTCGCCCGATCAAGAAGCTCCAGCATCGGATGCTGGATGCCCTCCGCCCGTAATTCGCCGGCTAGTTTTATTAGCGCATTATCGCCCTTTTGTGGATCAGAAGCATGAGCCGATTTGCCCTTGGCTTCATAGGTCTGTCCACCAAATACAGCCCGGCCATAATCTGGAACCGAATTGATCTGTTTACCACTGCTTAGGTTTAGCAGGGGTAGACCCGCATCCAGTTCTTTTTCAAAAATCACATTCATAATGCCCTTTTCTGCAAAGATAACCGGGAAACCGGAATCTGGCGAGAAGGCGTAGACGGGTGTCTCTTCGGTTTCTTTGTAGCGTTTCATACAGGCCCAGCTCCCACCTTCTTCATCGCCACCGATAATCAGCCGAATCCGTTTATTAATCGGAACCTTGGCATCTTTTAGGGCTTTTAAGGCATACAGTGAGATGATCGTGAGGCCTTTGTCGTCCAGTACCCCCCGGCCATAAATCCTGTCGCCGTCAATGGTTAAATCAAAGGGCGGCACGGTCCAGTCGTCGCCCACTTCCACTGTATCCACATGGGTGATGGCCGCCACCATTTCCTGGCCTTCTCCAATTTCCACGTAACCGCAATAACCATCACAGTTTTTGGTTGTCAAGCCGAAACTGCTACCCAACTCCAGAACGTAATTGATGGCCGCATTGATCCCGATTCCTAAGGGTGCTTCCGGGGTGATTTCGCCAGCGTTGGCGTTCACCGACTTTATTTGCAACAGGCCGCGTAAGGCCTCTAATACTGCTTGTTTATCAAAATGAATGGTCATATTCGTCTCCCTTTTTGATATCCATTATTCAAGCGCCAACTAGTGGCAACCCTAACCTTATTGTACCAGACTTTCCAGCGCTTTGCTGATAATATCAAAATTCTTCTTCATGCTTGTAATACTCCAGTATTCATCGGTTTGATGACAGGTGTTAGGTTCCTCGGGAAATCGTCCTCCAAAGGCCACGGCATTATCAAAGGCGCGGGCATAGGTTCCCCCACCGATGACCTTAGGGCCGGTGGTATCGCCGGTATAGTCCTCATAAATTTTTTGCAGGGCATCGATGAGATAACTTTCTTTATCGATATGTAGCGGTGGCAGGTCATAATTAATGTTAACGGTAAAACCCAGAGGGGTAACGGCTCTTTCAATGTGATCGCGGATCTCCGCTGCTTTCATCGTTACTGGATAACGGATGTCACACTTTAGCACCGCCTTTTCCGGATTGACATTGGCAATCGATGGATTGATGGTCAATTTCCCGGAAATCTCATCTTCAAAATCGATATTTAGTCCCTCGGAGGTCGCGATATCAATGAGATCTAGAAATGGGTGTTCGAGCCCCAGCATTCTTAGCTCACTGGCTAGTAAAAACATCGCATTAATCCCCTCACGGGGCTGCGATGCATGGGCTGGCTTACCGGTGCTTTCATAAACGGCATCACTAACAATGGCCTTGGCATAATCCGGAACGGTGTTAATCTGATTGCCGCTAAAAAAGCCGAGGCTGTGAATGGCGGGCTCCAGGTTCTTTTTGATACAGACATTCAGAATCCCCTTTTCCGCAAAAATAGCGGGGTAGCCGGAATCCGGCGAAAAGGCATAGGTCGGCGCTTCTTCGGTGGCCTTGTAGCGGTTCATACAATGCCACTGTTCCCCTTCTTCGTCACCACCAATAATTAGACGAACCCGTTTATTTAAAATGACGCCGCTATCTGCTAACGCCTTCATCGCATAAAGCGCCACCAGGGTGGGACCCTTGTTGTCAATGGTTCCCCGGCCATAAGCCTTGTCCCCATCAATGGTCAGATCAAAGGGATTGACCGACCAGCCGTCCCCCACCGGCACCGTGTCCACATGGGTCAGGATGCCAATCATTTCTTGGCCCTGTCCCATTTCGATGTAACCACAATAGCCGTCACAATTTTTAGTTTTAAAACCAAAACTTTCACCCAGATTTAAAACATAGTTGATGGCCGCGTTAATGCCAATACCCAGCGGTGCCCCGGGCATCACAGGCCCGGCATCGGCATTGGTCGAATCGATTTGCAAAAGCCCCTTCAGGTCGCCTAATAGCTCTTCTTCTCTTAGTTTATAGTTCATCTTTTTTTAATGATGCCTCTCCTATGTATTCAAAACGTTTTATGGTGATGCCATCTTTTTCAATGATTTCGTCCCACATTGCAGCTGGCCGAACCCACAACCCGCCCTCACCATACAAGGGCCGATAAACCACCATGGCTTCCAGGGTTTCACTGTGGCTGCCAACCCCGATAACCTCATATTCATTTCCCTTATAATGCCGATAGCGGCCGGGTTTTATAATATTTTGTTTCACAACTGATCACTCAACTTTCGCTTTCTTCTTCTCGTAAGTCGTGATATTATATACAAAGATTCTTAAGAATTTGGCAAACTTTTCTTTAGTATATCAATCCCTACTATATCCCCATATCAATCAACTCCGTGGTCTTAACATTCCAATAGAAACTTTTCTGTTGTTCATTATATAATTTAACATAAAGGAGATTTTTATGAAAACGAGACAAGAAATTAAAGCGATTGCCTAGCAGAACTTTTCTGAGAATTATTGGGTCTGTGTTGGCGCAACCTTATTGGCATTTGTTGTGATTGGTGCGGCTTCAGGCGTTACATCTTTTTTAGGCGGACTGGGCGGTCTGATTGTCTGGGCACCGATGATGGTTGGCCTGCAATTTTTCTCGCTATGGATTTACCGCGCTGAACTCCCCGCCCCGACTATTGAAGACATGTTTAAAACCGGTTTTTCGGATTTTGGACGAAAGCTGGGTGGGATGCTCTGGATGGAATTATTTGTTTTTCTCTGGTCTTTACTCTTTGTAATACCTGGTATTATCAAGTCCATCGCCTATAGCTTTACACCCTATATTCTGGCTGAATATCCCAATGTGCCGGCCACCGAGGCGGTTAAGATCTCGATGCGGATGACCCAGGGCCATAAAGGCGATATTTTTGTGATGTCGCTCAGCTTTTTAGGATGGTTTTTACTAAACGGATTTACCTTTGGTATTCTTGGCATCTTCTATCTTCACCCTTATTTCTTTACCAGCATGGCTGGACAGTATGAGGATCTAAAAGAACTGGCGCTCCAAAACGGCGTGATCAGCCTGGATGAGCTGGTTTAAAACTTATCTAAAATAGGGGGCAGGAAAATCCTACCCCCTATTTTTTAATTGCTTTTTTTAGTTCGTTATTTCATTAATTAAATTGACCATTTCAATCGCTGTCAGGGCACAGTCATAGCCTTTATTGCCAGCCTTGGTTCCAGCCCGTTCAATCGCCTGTTCAATGTTTTCGGTGGTCAGTACCCCGAAGATCACCGGAATTTCGGAATTGAGTGAGACATGGGCGACGCCCTTTGAAACCTCGCTGCAGACATAATCATAATGGGTGGTCGAACCGCGGATAACAGCACCTAAACAGATAATGGCATCATATTTTCTAAGCTTGGCCATTTTAGCAGCAATCAAGGGAATTTCAAAAGCCCCCGGTACCCAGGCCACATCAATGTCCGCTTCCTTCACATCATGTCGCTTCAAGCCATCAATGGCTCCGCCTAGCAGCTTAGACCCAATAAACTCATTAAACCGTGCCACCACAATCCCCACTTTTATTCCTTTTGATACTAACTTACCTTCATATACATTCATTTCGCTTCTCCTTTTAGTTATAATTTAAAATATGGCCCATTTTTTCCTGTTTGGTTTTTAGATAAAACAGATCATGATAGTTGGCTTCCATTTGGATGGGAACCCGCTCCACCATTTCCAGACCAAATTCCGAAAGACCGTCGATTTTTTTTTGGGTTATTGGTTAGCAGCCGGAGTTTTTTGATGCCCAGGTCGTTTAAAATCTGCGCACCGATATAATATTCCCGCAGGTCTTCCGGGAATCCCAGTTCAATGTTGGCCTGCACCGTATCCATGCCGATATCCTGAAGGGCATAGGCCTTTAATTTGTTGATCAGACCAATCCCCCGGCCTTCCTGACGCATGTAGAGCAGTACCCCCCGACCTTCTTTTTCAATGGCGGTCATCGCCGCCCCAAACTGATCGCCGCAATCACAGCGGATCGAACCAAAGGCGTCACCGGTTAAACATTCAGAATGAACCCGACACAGAACCGGGCTAGCACCGCTTACATCTCCCTTTACCAGGGCCACATGGTGTTCGCCGTTAAGCTTATTGACATAAGCATAGGCCATAAAATCACCGTATTTGGTGGGCATTTTGGTGATCGTGACACAATCGACCAGTTTTTCATTTTGCTTGCGATAGTCCTGAAGATCTTTAATGGTAATGAATTTCATCTGGTGGGTCTGGGCAAACGCGATCAACTCGGGGGTCCGCATCATGGTGCCGTCTTCCTGCATGATTTCACAACACAGGCCGCATTCTTTTAACCCGGCCAGTTTGACCAGATCGACGGTGGCTTCGGTATGGCCGTTTCTTTCCAGCACCCCATTTTCCCGGGCGACCAGGGGAAACATGTGTCCGGGCCGCCGGAAATCTTCCGGTCTGGCGTTCTCGTCAACACACTTGATGGCGGTGACCGAACGTTCTGCCGCGGAAATACCGGTGGTGGTATCGACGTGGTCGATCGACACGGTAAAAGCGGTGCAATGATTGTCGGTGTTATCCGTCACCATTTGGGGAACGGCTAATTTTTTGACCAATTTTTCGCTCATCGGCATACAAATCAGCCCTTTGCCATAGACAGCCATAAAGTTGACGTTTTCGGTGGTGGCAAATTCGGCGGCACAGACAAAGTCGCCTTCGTTTTCGCGGTCATCATCATCGGTGACGATGATAATCTTGCCGGCTCGCAAATCTTCCAGTGCTTCTTCAATGGTATTAAATTTAAACATAATAGCCTCTCTTATTTTAATTATTTTGGATTTACCCAAGCTACCGTACCGACCAATGACCAAGGGGTCAGACCCTTGTTAATCTATTGTATGCTGCAAGCTCGGACACTCATGAGAAATTCGCTATGCTACGTTCTCATGAGTGTCCGCCTTGAGGCACACAATATGATATAACAATTGTCGGTACTAAGTTATTCCTTTTGACAAGATCAAGTTTGTAAATAAAAGTTCACGTTAAAACCCGGCCTCAGTCAGAAAATCAACGGTCAAACGACCGGATTTTTGCTGGTTGTGGTCTGTTTTTGGGGCTGGATTCAACAACAGCTTTTCGATATATTTGCCGACCAGGTCGTTTTCCAGGTTGACCGGATCGCCGGGTTTCTTGATGCCCAGAATGGTCTCTTTAACAGTATGGGGAATGATCGACACCTTAAAGCTATCGGTGGTTATTTCGGTCACCGTTAAGCTGATACCATCAATGGCAATCGAGCCTTTTTCGATGATGTAGTGCAGTATTTTTGGGGCTGCCTTAATCTCAAAGATCACCGCATTATCATCTTTGGTAATTTGCACAATGTGACCGGTTCCGTCAATATGTCCGGCCACCATATGTCCCCCGAAACGCCCATTGGCGGGCATCGCCCGTTCCAGATTGACGGCCGCACCGCCTTGTAAATCGCCCAGGTTACTGCGATTTAGGGTTTCACTCATAACATCGGCCATCCACTTATTGCCACGGAGCTGGGACACCGTCAGACAGACCCCATTCACCGCCACGCTGTCACCCAGTTTTAAATCGTCGATAATGCGTTCACCCTGAACCCATAGCTGAGAAGACCGTTGACCCTTAATGACGGCGGTGATTTGTCCCACTTCTTCGATAATTCCTGTAAACATTTCCTTACCTCTTCATGTATTCGAGGCAGATATCTTCCCCGAAAATTTTTATTTTTCTGTCTGTAAATTGGAAGGCCTCCGCTGGATCTTCAAGTCCCGAACCTTCGACCGGGGTTTTGGCCGCGGCTCCACCAAATATTTTAGGCGCCAGATAAACATGGAGCTGATTAACAATACCGCTTTTTAAGGCACTAAAATTCAGAGCGCCGCCGCCTTCCAGCAGAATACTGTCGATCCCCACGGCTGCCAATTTCCTCATTAGCTCATTGAGATCTAAATGATCGCCGTCTTTTGAAACTTGAAAAATTTGACAGCCCATGATTTCAAACCGCTTTATTTTTCTCTGATCCCCGGAACAGGTGGCCAGATAAGTAGGAATTTTCCGAGCCGATGCCACCACCCGGGAAGACAGCGGGGTGCGCAAATGGGTATCGCAGATAATTCGGCAAGGGCTTTTGCCGCCCTCGATCCGACAAGTTAGCTCGGGATCATCCTGTAAGATGGTGTTAACCCCGACCATAATACCGGCATATTCATTTCTAGTCTGATGAACGGCTGTCCTGGCCTGCTCTCCAGTAATCCACTTTGATTTCCCGGTATAGGTGGCAATTTTACCATCAAGGGTCATGGCATATTTCATTAACACGTAGGGGGTTTTGTTTTTGATGTAATGAAAAAAGATGGCATTTAATTCCTGGCAGGCCGCTTCCCGAATCCCGGTTATCACCGTAATCCCCTGCTGTCTGAGGATCGCGATCCCCTTGCCACTGACTAGCGGGTTGGGATCTGCTGAACCGATAATCACCCGGCTGATTTTAGCTGCGATAATCGCCTCTGTACACGGCGGGGTTTTGCCATGATGAGCGCAGGGTTCGAGCGTCACATAGAGCGTTGCCCCAGCCGCCGACTGGGTGCAGGCTGCCAGCGCCCGAGGTTCGGCATGAAGCCCGCCATACGCTTCGTGATAACCGCTACCGATGACCACCTCATCCTTGACAATCACTGCTCCTACCAGCGGGTTCGGGTTAACCCGTCCCCGCCCCTGCTGGGCTAATTCAATGGCCAGATCCATATACTTTTGATGATTTTCCACACTTTCTCCTTTCTCAAAAAAGAAAAATACCCTGATGTCATTCAGGGCAAAGGGTTTGTTTTCTGGCTGCATATTTTGTATAAAAGCAACTTTATATAAACGTATTTTGCATATAAAAAGCTCTGAAATGATTACCATTTCAGAGCTAAATAAACAAAGCGATTAACATGCAAAACAACATGAAAACTTTCTTATCTTCTTTCATCCAGACTTTAACTGTCGGCCTCGGAATTACACCGAATCATACCTTGCGGCTCGTGGGCTATACCACCGGTAGGGAAACTATCCCTGCCCTGAAGACTTTATATTTAATTAAATGTATTCTAGCATATTGATATATTTCTGTCAATATGATAAATTATTTTTCATATTGATCTTTTTCGTTTATAATAAAAGCGTAAACAAAAGACAATCTAATTATTTATACTATTCACCGAAATTGACAGAAGGGATGGAACGCGATGGAATGGTTTAGAAAAAGCCTGATCCGCCGAATTGGCACAATTGTAATTGGATTTATTTTTATTGCCTTCGCTGTTTATGGGCTGATTTCCATCGAACTCTTGAGTGGTTTTTTTGAGGCCAACAGTAAGACTGAAATCTCCAAGGATGCGTTGCAGATTGCCACCGAGATTGACAAGTTCATCGAAAAGAATATTGTCATCGTGGAACAGATGAAAACCAACCAGGATTACCAGGCTATAACGGAAGCTCTTGTTACCCGCGAGGAAAAACGGCAACATCCGCTGTTTGAGGTGGTGACTCAGGAACTTCAGGCAATTAAGGCCTCGGACCCCAATATTTCACTGGCTTATATCGGCATAACAAAATCCAATGATGTGATTTCTTCTGCCGCCGAATTTGATCCTAAACCAGACTATGATATTAATCAACGGCTCTGGTATATTGAAACCTTAAAATCCCGGGGCATAACAGTCACCAGCCCCTATATTGATATTGTCACCGAGGAAATGGTCGTCTCCATCACCACCCCGATCCTTAAAAATAATAATGTTATCGGCGCGATGGGGATTGACTTACAAGTTGCCGATATTTCCAAACTGATGGATACCTACAAGATTGGTAAAAATGGCTATACCCTACTGGTTAATAAGGACGGTAGCATTTTTTACCATCCTGACAATCATCCGACTTCTGCCGATCAAAGCGATGCCTATGCCGATCTCAGCCCCTATATGAAGAGGATTACCTCGGGTAACAGTGGCGTCATCGAATACAGTCAAGGGAATACCGCCAAATATATTGCCTATGTACCGACTCAGTCCTCTAACTGGGTGGTGGCAACCGTGATCCCCCGATCCGAAGTACTGGCACCGCTAAATCAGTTTATCGTTAGTTTATTATTTATTTCGCTGGTACTGCTTTTTTTAATCGCCCTGTTTATTAAACGGATGACCCGACTTATTTCAGAACCGATTGTGACCATTTCAGACTCGATTGAAACCTTCAGCCGCGGTGATCAGGAAATTAATCTGCCGGATGCCTTTTATCATCGCGAGGATGAGATTGGCATCTTATCCAGAGGTTTACATCAGATGAGTCACCGGATCACCCATTATATTGAAGAAGTCCAAATCAATAATGAGATCCTTAATAAAGAAATCGACAAACGCCAAGTTGTTCAATCGCAGCTGGAAATGATTCTGGAATTATTGTCTGGCACTGACGAAGGTATTTTTATCCTGAATGATGCGTTTTTTTGCATCTACCATAATGCGGCATTTTCCAGAATCATTGGTATTCCGGAAGCCGAAATCCCGGCGCTTGACTTATCCCAAAATAGTATCCTCATCAATCAGCCACTGGTGGATAGCCTCCAAATGAATCCAGTCTGGACTGGTGAGATCGAATATGCGCTGACTCCAGAAAAAATTCTATTTCTCTTTATGCGTATCAGTAAGGTGAAAAATGGCGAGAATGATTATTATATCGGCAATATTACCAATCTCACGGCACATAAGCAAATTGAAAAAGATATTTATTATCTAAAATATTTCGATCATCTGACCAAGCTCAACAACAAGGTGTTTTTGGATGAATCAGGAATGGAACTGATCAGTGGCGATCCCGAAAAATCCGGCAGCCATGCTTTAATCCTGATCAATATCGATAATTTTCGAATTATTAATGAAGCAAAAGGCTTTGATTTCGGCAACAAGGTTCTGATTGGCCTGGCTAATCGGCTTAAAACCCTGATCAGTAACCAGGATGTGCTGGCGCGGCTGGGCAATGACGAGTTTGGTATCCTGAAGACCGATGTTTCTTCCAACGAAGATTTGTATCAGTATATTCTGGGATTAAGTAAGGCGCTCGAAAAACAGCTCGCCATCAATGACGAAGAACTGATTGTTGATGTCAGCATCGGGATCAGCCTCTATCCCAGTGATGCCAACCACTATGCTAAACTTTTGAAAACCGCCGCTTCAGCCCTGAACAATGTCAAAGCCAATAAGAGCCGCCGTTTTGAATTTTATGACAAAGACATCAATAGCCTCTCGATCCAAAAATATGAGATGCAGAATAAACTGCGTAATGCCCTGAGTAACGATGAGTTTATACTTTACTATCAGCCCCAGGTCGATATGACCACCAATCAGATCATTGGTCTGGAGGCTTTAATCCGCTGGAACAGTCCCGATGGTATGGTTCCTCCGGGAAGCTTTATTGCCATTGCTGAAGAATCAAATCTGATCATTCCCCTAGGGGAATGGGTGCTTGAAAATGCCTGTGCATTTGGCAACAAACTGGCATCGATCGGTTATGCCACTCCAATTGCGGTTAATTTGTCGATGCGGCAGTTTAAAGCTCCGTATATTGGTGAACTGATCCAGTCCATTTTGACTAGAAGCAACCTCCCACCGAATCTTCTAGAACTAGAAATCACCGAGGGAATCCTAATGGATAACGAGACTGAATGTGAGTCGATCCTCAGTCAATTTCACGGGATGGGGATCCAGGTTTCGATCGACGATTTTGGAACCGGCTACTCCTCGCTTAGCTATTTGAAAAAATTTGCCATCGATAAGATCAAAATCGATCGCTCCTTTATAAAAGGGATTCCTCACTATGACAACGGCACGATTGCCAAGGTGATTATTGAGCTGGCCTCAAATTTCAACCTTCAGGTCATTGCAGAAGGGGTTGAAACCACTGAACAGATCAACTTTTTACTAAAAAATAATTGTCACATTGCCCAGGGTTTTTACTATGCCAAACCCCTTTGCGAGAGCGAATTACTGACTTTTATGGACAAATCAAAAAGGGATAATGGCTAAGCCTTATCCCTTTTTTTGTTTAAATCCGATCGCTTCAATTATAGTGGCGTTATTAAAAGTAATTCACTAAAAGACAAATCGTTGGCCGAGGGTTTCCGGGTGATCGGTGGTCATCGCTTCACTCATGATGCAGACCCCTTTGGCGCCAGTCATCATAGCGATTTTATAATTGACTTGGCTAATGCCACCGATCGCAAAAACCGGAATGCTGACACAGTCGCATATTTCTTTGAGAAAACGCAATCCCCGAGCCGGCAGGCCTTTTTTACAATCAGTCGGAAAAACATGACCGGCGACTAAATAATCAGCACCTGATGCTTCAGCTTCTTTAGCCTGTGCCACCGAGTGAACCGATACCCCAACCTGATCAAAAATTTTTATCGCTTCGCTATGTCTTCTCATTTCATCAATAGACAGCTGAATGGTGTCCACCTTTAATCGCTCGGCGGTCGCAATATTCTGATTGATAATCAGTTTCACCTGGTGCCTTTCACAGATTTCTTTCACTTTTATGGCCAGCTCTTCATAATCAGGCTCGCTTAATTCTTTTTCCCTAAGCATAATGGCGTAAGGTTTGCCACTGGCAATTTCATTAATACGATTCAAAAAATCATCGATACACAGTATCTGGTTAGTTATACAAATCAGCATCTTCAACTCCTTCGCTTTTCTTTTTTATAGTCTACCACTATTTTCTAAAAAAGAAACGGTATTTGAATGTTTAAAGACTAAATTACTTAGCTTCTTTGGTTACTTGATTTTATACCCGGATATAGTCACTATAAACCGGTTGGAGCCCCCGCTTTAAAATCATCTGATGGACCTCGCTGACGCTTCGGGGATCGGAAATTTCAAACTGTTGATCGCCTTTTTCTTCCTCTTCATGGCCGCCTACCCCGACACTAACCCCGGCCGAAATTTTTGTCGCTACCATCCCGATGACATGATCCCGAAATCCCGCCCGTTCGCGGGTTGAAATGGTGATCCCGGCAAAGGGCATCAGCAATCGATAGGCCAGCATCACTTGAAGCAACTGTTTCTCATGGACGTCATTAGGATTGTTATCGACATTATTAATAAAGGGTCTAAGCCGAGGGGTGGAAAAACCGATTTCGGCATGGGGGTATTTCTGCAAAATAAAAGCAGCATGCAGGCCGGTGGCAAAAGCGTCTTTTCTAAAATCATCCAAGCCCAGTAATGCCCCAAAGGAGACCCCCCGCATCCCTCCTATCAAAGCTCGCTCCTGGGCATCAAAGCGATAGGGAAAGACCCGCTTGGAACCACTTAAATGAACCTGTTCATACTTGCTAAGATTATAGGTTTCCTGATAGACCGAGACAAAATCGGCACCGCATTTTTTTAAATAGGCGTATTCATCCGTATTCAGGGGATAGATTTCAATGCCTATGGTAGAAAAATATCGGGTGGCCAGCTTAATCGCTGCCCCAATATATTCGACTCCAGAATGAAACCGCGATTCTCCGGTTAAAATCAGAATCTCTTTTAATCCGGTTTTGGCAATGGTCTGTAATTCTTCTGCCATTTCAGTCATCGTCAGCTTCCCTCGGCGGATTTTATTTTGGCAATTAAATCCACAGTACACACAGTTATTTTCACAATAATTGGCAATATAAAGCGGGGTAAACAGAGCGATGCTATTGCCAAAATGTTTTCTGGTTTCAATAATAGCTTTTTTTGCCATCTCTTCTAAATATGGTGTCGCAGCTGGTGATAATAAGGCTCCGTAGTCTTCCGCTGATAAATGATCTTTTTTTAAAGCGGCTTCCACATCCTGGCTTGAGACTTTAAAATGGTCAAAGTTATCCACAGTTTTTAGAACCTTATCCCGTATATCGGAAGCAATCATCTCCATCCCCGGTTGATAAGCCATCGGATTTGTTCGTTTTTTTGCCATCCTAGTCCTCCAAAAATCCGGTTAAGGGGCTGGAGGCTTCTCCCGCCTCAGTTAATACCCGACCCAAACCAGCCAGATAGGCATTTCGGCCGGACTCAATCGCCTGGCCAAAGGCTCTGGCCATCAGCGGAACATTTTTGGCCGTCGCTACCGCGGTATTACACATGATCGCATCGACCCCCATTTCCATCGCCTCACAGGCCTGGGACGGCCGCCCGATTCCGGCATCAACAATAATCGGAACTGTAATTTCGTTGACTAGAATTTCAATAAAATCTCGGGTACTCAGTCCCTTGTTGCTGCCAATCGGTGACGCTAGTGGCATTACCGCGGCTGCTCCGGCACTGACTAGATCCCGGGCAACATTTAAATCCGGGTACATATAGGGCATCACAATAAACCCCTCCCCAGCCAGGATCTCGGTGGCTTTAATGGTTTCGTAATTGTCGGGAAACAGATATTTAGAATCTCTGATGACTTCCACCTTGATAAAATTTCCGCAATTTATTTCCCGCGCCAATCGGGCAATTTTGACCGCTTCCTCAGCCGTTCTGGCACCCGAGGTGTTGGGTAGCAGAGTAATCTGCTTCGGAATATAATCCAGAATATTTTCTTCGCCCCCCAGATTCGCCCGCCGCAGCGCCAGGGTCACCATTTCCGCTCCGCCATTCTCAACCACCGCCTCGACAATTTCCAATGAAAACTTTCCCGACCCTAGAATAAATCGGGAAGTAAAGCGGTGTCCACCAATTATTAATTGATCTGCCATTTTTTCTCCTTTTTCAACTTAATTTTTAGGATTTGTAAAACTACTTGCTAAAATAATTACTGCATTATCTTCAATTTTTTATTATGCTCAGCCCCCACCGACAAAGCGAACCACTTCCAGACTGTCCGCCTCACAGAGTATCACTGTGTCGTAGTTTGCTTTCGGGACTATTTCACCATTTCTGGCCACCGCTAGGGTGGCTACATCAAACTGATTGGCAACTAAAAATTGCATCAGACTTTGATTGTTGTCCAGGGATACTTCTTTTCCATTGACTCTCATTTCGATCTTCTCCTTCACGATTAAAACACAAGCTTACAAACGCAAAAAAAGCACAAAACGCGATTACACCCTTTCGGTGGTGTACCCCATTTTGCACTTCTATTCGTCTCTTCTTGTTTCTATATTATTACATTACCCGGCTAAAGTCAAGTTTTTAGTCGCATCAAAACTGCAAGGAAGCTACTTTCACGAAAATAAATTTATTACTAATCCTGGTTTAAATCAAATTTTTACATAATTTTACATAAATTAACATCGATTAACCCTTTTTTAAGATGATTCCAACTCAAATGGGGTATAATGCTGTAAATAAATGTAAATTATTTGGAGGTACAAACATGAATGAAGAATTACTAGAATTGATTAAAGCAAAAAAAGGCTTTATTTGCGATATGGATGGCGTGATCTACCACGGCAATAGACTGCTGCCAGGTGTAAAGGAATTTGTCGACTGGCTTTATGCTAATGATAAGAATTTCCTCTTCCTGACCAATTCCAGCGAACGTTCACCGATTGAACTAAAAGAAAAACTGGCGCGGTTGGGTCTGGATATTGATGAAAGCCATTTTTATACCAGCGCTCTGGCTACTGCTAAATTTTTAAAGGATCAATCGCCAGGTTGTTCTGCCTATGTAATTGGCGAACCGGGACTGGTCAATGCCCTTTATGACGTCGAAATTACCATGAATGATGTCGATCCGGATTACGTCGTTTTGGCGAAACCCGTTCTTATAACTATGACTCGGTACTTCGAGCCGTCAAACTGATTCAAAAAGGCGCCAAACTAATTGCCACCAACCCGGACTTAACCGGCCCCACCGAAGACGGTATCGTCCCAGCTTGCCGGGCTTTTGTGGCACCAATCGAACTGGCTACCGGCAAAGCGGCCTATTACGTCGGCAAGCCAAACCCGCTGATGATGCGTACCGGGATCAAACGTCTGGGTGTTCATAGCGATGATGCCCTGATTATTGGCGACCGCATGGACACTGACATCATTGCCGGCATCGAGTCCGGCCTGACTACCTTATTAGTTCTTAGCGGTGTATCCACCCGGGAAACCGTCAACGATTTTCCCTACCGACCCAACTATATCCTCACTGGTGTTGATGAAATTGTCGCCGGGCTGGGACTAGGAACCAGAGCTTAATCGGCCATAAATAGCAGCACTGAATTTAAAAATCAATGAGACGTCATTTTCGACGCCTCTTTTTTTGCCCTTATTTACACCTCAAAAGGAATCACCGACGCCAGCAAATCTTTGGCATACTGGTTCTTGGCCATCGCCAATTCGCCACTTTGCAGTTCTTCGACAATCTTTCCCTGATATAAAAAAAGTATCTTATTACACAGATGAGACACCGCCTGCAGATCATGGGCAACAAAGAGATAGGTGATGTTCATCTCGACCCGCAACTGATGAAGTAGCTTAAGGATCTGAGATTGTACCGAAACGTCCAGGGAGCTAATCGCTTCATCCAACACAATAAAGCGGGGGTTGGTGGCAATGGCTCTGGCAATGCACACCCGCTGCAGCTGACCGCCGCTGAGTTCATGGGGATAACGGTTTTTAATCGCTTGCTCCAACCCCACCTTCACCAACAACTTTTCAATGTGCCGATCCACATCTTTTCCCGCACCGCTAGCGTAAAGGGGTTCGGCAATCGCTTCTACCACGGTATAGCGGGGATTTACTGAAGCCATATAATCCTGGAATACCACCGACATTTTCCCCTTATTGTTTTTAATCCATTGCTTTGCCGGTAGTCCTTCAAATAAAATGCTGCCTCTGTCCGGCTTCTCCAGACCCATAATCAGCCGGGCCAGGGTGCTTTTTCCACTGCCACTTTCACCGATTAGTCCGACACAGGTTCCCGCTTCAATGGTCAGATTCACCCCGTTTAGGATCTTCACCCGGGAGCCGCTAAAATTGACTCCCACCTTTAAATAACTTTTTTCCAAATCCTTTATTTCAAGCAGCTTAGCCATTGTGGTCTCCTTTTCTCATCGCCTTTTTAAAGGACTCGGTCAGTTCCAGTCGGGTGTCAATGAGATATTTGGTATAGGCATGCTGGGGATTTCTAAAAATATCACCCGCATCCCCATATTCCACCGCCGCCCCATCCTTCATCACCAGCAACCGATCCGACAAATATTTAACCACCCCCAGATCATGCGAAATGAAAATCAGGGCGGTTCCCATTTTTTGCCGGATCATTTTAAACTCCTCGACCACCTGTCCCTGATTAATCGAATCCAGGGCGGTAGTTGGTTCATCGGCGATAATCAGATCGGGCTCCATCGCCAGGGCAGTGGCAATCATACACCGCTGCAGCATCCCGCCGGATAGCTGATGGGGGTATTTTTTAACCACTTGTTTGGGGTCATGAATATTCATCAGACCCAGGGCTTCTTTAGCCAAAGCCAGACTCTGTTTCTTGCTGAGATTTTTATTCTCAACAAAGGTTTCGACCATCTGATCACCGATTTTGGCAATCGGGTCAAAGGCTGACATGGCATCCTGAAGGATCATCGCAATCTGTTTGCCGCGAATCTCTCGCATGCTGTTTTCATCCTCTCGCAGCAAATCCCTTTCACTGTCCTGAGACTTAAAGACAGCGGCACCCTGACTTTTGAGCCAGGGATTGGTGATTCCTAGCAAGGCTCTGGTAATCATCGATTTGCCACTGCCGCTTTCACCGACAATCCCCAGACAACTGTTTTCTGCCACAGAAAAGCTGACATCATGGATGATTTCATCCTGATCCCGTAAATCGGTGACGGTTAGATTTCTGACGTCCAGTAAGACCCTCATTGAGTCACCGCCTTTTTTCGTCGGCCAAACAGGGCGCTAAACAAAGAATACCGCTTTGTACTAAATCCCTTATTGATTTTGGGATTAAGGGCCACCTGGATACTGTCGCCAAGAAAATTAAAGGCTGCCACCACCATAAAGATGGCCATCCCCGGTGCCAGCATCTGGCCGGGATTGGTGGTCATGACATTTTTAGCTTCATTGAGCATCATCCCCCATTCGGCTGTCGGCGGCTGAACCCCCAGACCCAAAAAGGAAAGGGCCGAAATATTTAAAATGATCGCCGCCGTATCCAGGGTGGCCAGCACCGCAATCTCACCGATGGCGCCAACCAACAGATGTTTTCTGACAATATGCCAGGTTGAACAACCAGCGACCTTGGCAAAGCGGATATAGTTACTATCCATAAACGCAATCACTATCGAGCGAATCATCCGCACATACCAGGCCCATTTGGCAATCACTGTGGCCAGAACGATGTTGGTTATTCCCATTCCCAGAATCCCGACGATCGCAAGGATCAGCACCTCGCTGGGGAAGGACAACATGATATCGCAGATCCGCATGATCACATCATCAACCCAGCCCCGGAAGTAGCCCGCAATCACCCCCAGGACGGTACCAATCAGAATGGTCACCACCATCGTCAGCACCGAAACGAGGATCGTTATCCGGCCACCATATAAAATCCGGGAAAGAACATCCCGACCCAGTTGATCGGTGCCAAACCAATGAGTCAGCGATGGGCCCTGAAACTTATTAATGATATTCTGGGCAGTCGGGTCATATGGCGCTAGCAATGGTGCCAGAATAGCCAGACTAATCACCATTAAGAGAAAAAAACTGACCCCCATCGCCAGGCGGTCATTTTTGAAGCGGTTCCAAAATTCTGCCATTTCAGGCCTCCCTTCTTCTTCGGGGATCGATCCAGACAGATCCCAGATCCACTAATAAATTACAAAATACAAAAAGTACCGCCATAATCAGCACATAAGCTTGAATCATCGGGAAATCGCGATTGAAGATCGCCGTCACACAAAGCCTCCCGATTCCCGGCCAGGCAAAAATGTTTTCAATCACGACAGTTCCGGCAATCAGTTTGGGAATCGACATCCCCAGAGCCGTTAAGGAAGTTTGCAGGGAATTTTTAAAGACGTGCTTCATAATAGTCTGTTCCTTTAATCCCCGAACCCGCCCATACAGCACATAATTTTCCCGTTTATTGTCAATCATGTTGTTCCGAATCAGCCGGACATAGGTAGAAATATACCCTAGTGACAGGGTTACCGCCGGTAGGATCACCGAAGCTGGGGTCGTCATCCCGCTGGTCGGCAACCATTTGAGCTTTACCGCAAAAAGCCACATGAGCAGAATTCCTGCCCAGAAGCCGGGAATCGCTGTTCCTATAAAAACAATCCCACGGATCACCTGATCGGTGATGCTGTCTTCTTTTATGGCACACAGAACCCCGGCTCCCACCGAGATCACAACAATGATTAACAGCGAAACCCCAGCCAGATAAAGAGTCGGTGGCAATGCCTTAGCAATTTCTTCGCCCACTGCTTTATTATTTACATAACTGTTGCCAAAATCACCCTGGAGGGCGTTGCCCAACCAGGTCAGATAGCGGGTCATAAAGGGATCATCCAGTCCCAACTGCTCCCGCATCTGGGCAATATTCTCAGCGGTAGGGGTGACCTCATTGACCCGAATGGCCACCTCAGCCGGATCACTGGGGCTTAAATTAATTAGTATAAAGGCAAAAAAGGAGATTCCGATTAAAATCGGAATCATCCACAGGAGCCTTTTGACAATGTAATGCTTCATGGTCTTACTCCCTTTTATTTTTCCAGTTTGTCATTCATGATTAATTGGAAAAATACATTTTTTCAAATGGTATTTCATATTGAGAATCATTAAAGGTTACACCTTTTAACCCTTCGATACCCACTGCTTTTGTTTTTGAATAGGAAATTGGCACATAGACACTCTGATCATTAATATAGGTCAGTATCTCTTTATACATCTCTGACCGTTTACTTTTATCGGCTTCGATCATAATTTTAGTAATGGTTTCATCCAGCCACTGTTTCTTTGCCAGTCCCACCTGGGCCTGATAATCACCATGAGCCGGAATTCGCCAGGATGAAACATAGGATTGCGGATCGTAGGGGGTTCCCCACGACAGCGAATACTGAAGATCAAAATCGCCGGTTTTCTGACGATCCAGAAAGGCCTGTTTCTCTTCCCCAAGAATATTCATCTTGATGCCAATGGCTGCCAGATCCGCTTGAATCGATGTGGCGATGGTGCCTTCCTGGGCATTTTTAGAATTATAGGAGAAGGTGATTTCGCATTTCTGTCCATCTTTTGCCCGAACCCCATCGCTTCCCAACTTCCAGCCGGCTTCTTCTAATAATTGTTTGGCCTTTTCCTGATCATAAGAGGTAGTTTTTAAATCAATATCACAATAAGGTACATCTTTAGACATCAGCGTATCAGCCTGATCCTCTGAGCCGTTTAGAATCCCCTGAATGATATTGGTCTTGTTGACTGCATGTTCAATCGCTTCCCGAACCTTGATTTCTTTGGTAATCGGGGCATTAGTGTTAAGTAGAATCGCGCGGGACGCCACCGGTTCACTTAAATAAGTTTTATAGGCACCTTCTTCTTCCAGCTTTTTATAGGAATCCAAATCAATCTGATCACCATCTGCCCCGAAGAGCAGATCCACTTCGCCGTTCTGGAGGGCTAATAAAATCGTCTGCGGATCTGGCATGACCTTCCAGTTGATCGTTTTAATCTTCGTTTTTTCACCCCAGTAAGTTTCATTCTGGGTAAAGGTGGCATATTGATTGTCAACGTGCTCAGCTAACACCCAAGGACCGGTACCAACATAACCACTGACTCCTTCTTTGGTTGTGCCATTAACAAAACAATTCGGTGAAATAAAGCGGAAGGGACGGGTTAGCCCCAACTCAACCAGGGTCGGATAGTAGGGATGCTTTAACACCAGCTTAAAGGTATGGTCATCGACCACCACATTTTCCTTGATCTCATTAACCATGTCCAGCCAGGCATGGCGTTCCAGATTTCCGACGATGGCATCCATATTCATTTTGACCGCTGCGGCATTAAAGGCGGCTCCATCAGTAAAGGTCACCCCTTTTCGCAGATGGAAGGTATATTCCAGTCCATCCGCCGAGATTTCCCAGCTTTCCGCCAGTGCCGGCTTCACTTCGCCGCCTTCATTTTTCGTCAGCCCTTCAAAAATCATGTTTTGAGCCGACATCTCGCCTGAATAGAGATGGGGGTTAATGTCCCGGATATCCTTGGTAGAGGCATAATTTAATGCTTCTTTGGTGGAAACATCAACGTTTGCCGATGTGCCACTGCACCCGGCAAAAATACTGGTACATAACACAGTGGTAATTAGTACTGCTAAACCTTTTTTTAATTTCATTTTCTTTTCTCCTCATCGATTGATCTATTTGATAAGCTCCCAGTTAGTCAATATCTTTTTTTATCCTGTTAATTAACTGGCAGATCCACCACAATTTAATAATCTCGCCCCGGTTTTTTGCATAAAAAAATCCTTATCTCGAAAAAGATAAGGAGTCA
>Ga0180017_100253_pt1 | contig 20741 bp, 15 predicted proteins | sample KR46_S_MetaG_FD_129674 | JGI IMG/M metagenome (GOLD analysis project Ga0180017, IMG submission 129674) | Groundwater microbial communities from the Olkiluoto Island deep subsurface site, Finland - KR46_S_MetaG | ecosystem: Environmental > Aquatic > Deep subsurface > Groundwater | place: Finland...
CCTTCGTGGAGATGAGCCTGGAGACCCCCGAGGGCGCGGCCCAGGCCCTGGGGCGCATCACCACCACCACCAGCCTGCCATCGGCCCTGAAAAAGGCCGACTTCGTCACCGAAGCCGCCCCGGAAAACCCGGAGCTCAAGCAGGAGCTGTTCGGCCAGATGGACCGCCACGCCCCGGAGCATGCCATCCTGGCCAGCAACACCTCCATGCTCTCCATCTCCCGCTTCGGCTCCGAGGTGCGCGACCAGGGTCGGCTGATCATCACCCATTGGTTCAACCCGCCCCACATCGTGCCGGTGGTGGAGGTGGTTATGGGCCAAGGCACCAGCGAGCAAACCAAGGAGGCGGCGTTGGGACTCTTGAGCCGCATCGGTAAGACGCCGGTGCTGGTGAACAAGGAGATTCCCGGCTTTTTGGTGAACCGCATCCAAACCGCCATGTTCCGCGAGGTGCTCTCGCTGTTGGAGATGGGCGTGGCCTCGGCCGAGGACATCGACCGGGCCATCAGCGGCAGCTTCGGCCTGCGCCTGTCCGTGCAGGGGGTGCTCAAAACCATGGACCTGGCCGGGCTGGACCTGATGCTCAAGGGGTGCAGCTACCTCTTCGGCCACATCGCTGGCGGAACCGAGGCCCCGGAGGTCTTGCGCCAAAAGGTGGCCAAGGGCGAGCTGGGAGCCAATACCGGCCAAGGCTTTTTCAGCTATGGCCAGGCCGCCTCCGGCGCGGCGGACGCCCCGCCAGGCAAGGCGCGGGACAAGGCCCTGCTCACCATCCTGAAAGCCTTGCGAGAAGGCAAGGCCTGAGAAACCGCCCCGCCCGGCGGCGGCACGCCCGAAATATTTTCCCTTGTAAGCGCCCCGCCAAGCCGCGCCTCCTGGTGACGGATTTGCCGGAAACCATTGACCTTTGCCGGACCCAAGTTTAAGCTGAACATCAACGCGCTTGGGGGCCCTCGCACCCGATGTACCGGTGTTACTTCAGGCAACGGCTATTAGGCCGCCGATCAAATAGGGGCGTCACTCATGGCCGGCCCCACAATCAGTTTTCATGAGTGGATTCAGCATGCAAAGCAGACAAGACATCCTGATTGATGTCCTGTTGGTCAACTACAACAGCACCCAATTTCTCCGCCAATGCTTGATCTCGCTTTCCGGGCAGGATTCGGCCGGGCGGATGCGTTTGCTGGTGCGCGACAACGCCTCGCAGGACCGCGCCGAGGCGGTGCGCGGCATGCCGGGCGTGGATTTGATTCAAGGCAAGGAGAACATCGGTTTTGGGCGGGGCATCAACAGTTTGGCCCGCCTTGGCCAGGCGCCTTACTTGTTGCTGCTCAACCCGGACTGCATCCTGCAAGCCGACTTTTGCGACTTGTCCTTGTCCTACATGGAAGCCAACCCCCGGATCGGCGCGTTGGGCCCCCTGATCCTGGACCCCGACGGCAAGGTGCAGGGCTCGGCCCGCAAGTTCCCATCGGTGCTCACCGGCCTTTTCGGCCGCTCCAGCTTGCTCAGCCGCCTGTTGCCGGGCAACGCCGCCACCCGGCGCGAGGTCTTGACCAACGCGGCCATCTCGCGAGAGCCCATGCCCTGCGACTGGGTTTCCGGGGCCTGCATGCTGGTAAGGCGCGAGGCCTTTGACCAGGTGGGGGGCATGGACGAAGACTACTTCCTGTTTTGGGAAGACGCCGACCTGTGCGCGCGCCTGAAGCAAAAGGGCTGGCAGGTGGTCTACTATCCCGTGCCCACGGTGATGCACCAGGTGGGTGGCAGCCGCCGCTCCAACATGATCCGCAGCATTTGGCATTTTCACCGCAGCGCCTTGTTGTGGCTCAAGAAGCACGGCACCCCGGCCCAGAGGGCCTTTTTGCCGGCGTGGGCGCTGCTGCTGGGCCTGAGGCTGGCCGCGGTCATGACCGTGCACGTGGCCCGGCTGGCTTGGCTGGGCCTTTTCTCCGGAAAAGAAAACTCCCGGGAGGGAACCAGGTGACGCCGGAGCCATGAGAGTGGCCAACCACCAGAGCCTGATCTTGGTGCTGGGCATGCACCGCAGCGGCACCTCGGCCTTGACCAGGGTCATCAACCTGCTGGGGGCCACCCTTAGCCCTAACCTCTTGCCCCAAGCGCCCGACAACCAACGAGGCTTTTGGGAATCAGTCGGGGTGAGGGATGCCAACGAAGCCGTCTTGGAGGCCCTGGGCAGCGCGTGGTACGACTTCGCGCCCCTCCCCGCTGAGGCGGCCGAGTCGCCTGGTCTGGCTGAGCCCCTGGAAAACCTGGCCAGGGTGCTGGACCGCGACCTGCCCCAAGAAGGCCTGGCCGTCCTAAAGGACCCGCGTCTGTGCCGTCTGGCTCCACTTGTGCTCCCGCTGTTGGCGCGACAGGGCCGCGAGGTCAAGGTGGCGTTCATCCACCGCCATCCCTGGGAGGTGGCCCGCTCCCTGGAACTGCGCAACGGCTTTGACCAGGACTTGTCCCTGCTGTTGTGGCTGCGCCACACGGTGGACGCCGAGGCCCACACCAGGGAGTTGCCCCGCGCCATGTGCGCCTATGAGGAAATTTTGAAGGACTGGGCCGCCGTGGCCCGGCGCCTGGGGAATGGCCTGGGCCTGACTTGGCCGGTGGAGCCGGACCAGGCCCGATTCGCGGTGGAGGCGTTTGTGTCGCCGGGCATGCGCCATCACCATGCCGGGCACCAAGACGCCGCGCTGCCCGCCACGCCCCTGGGGCGAACCGCCGCCAGGGTGCAAGCCCTCCTGCTGGAGTCAGGGGGGGACTTTGCGTGCCTGCCGGCCCAGGCTTTCGACGAGATTAGGGCTCAACTGGATCAGGCCGCCGCCCTTTGCGCGCCACTGGTTTTACGCCAGGCCGGAAAAATGCGACCCCCGTCCGAATTGGCCAAGGCCGGGATCCGGACCTTGTCCTCGCAATACCTGCGGCTGGCCGAGGCCATGCTGGCCAAGGGCAAGGAACTGGAGCACATCACCACCAGCCGGATTTGGCGCGCCACCCTTTCTCTGCGCCTAGTGGCCGGGCGGCTGAAAAGGTGGCCGCGGTGAACGATCCCCACGACAGGCAAGGCGTTTCGCCCCTGGCTTTGGCCGCCACCCTTTGGCGCCACCGCCATATGATCTGGCAACTGACCAAACGCGACGTCGTGGGCCGCTACCGGGGCTCCTTCTTGGGGCTGTCCTGGTCGTTCTTCATTCCCTTGGTTATGCTCGGCGTGTACACCTTCGTGTATTCCGAGGTGTTCAACGCCCGCTGGGGCGACGCTCCCGGCCAGGGCCGGGCCCAGTTCGCGGTGATGTTGTTCATCGGTATCATCAGCCACGGCTTTTTCTGCGAGTGCCTCAACCGGGCCCCCCAACTCATCCTGGCCAACTCCAGCTATGTGAAGCGGGTCATCTTTCCCCTGGAGGTGCTGGCCGTGGTCACCCTGGCCTCGGCCTTTTTCCACCTGGCGGTCAATGTGCTGGTGTTGTTCGCGGGCTCTCTGCTGCTGGGCCAGGCCATACCCTGGACCGCGGCCCTGTTGCCCCTGGTGCTGGCGCCCTTGGCGCTCTTCGCCCTAGCCGTGCTGTGGTTCCTGGCCGGACTGGGGGTGTACGTGCGCGACGTGGGTCATATAACCGGGGTGCTTTCCACCCTGCTTCTGTTCGTCTCGCCGGTGCTCTATCCCCTGAGCGCGGTGCCCCCCAAGTTCCAGGGCCTGCTTTTGTTGAACCCCCTCACCCTGGTCATCGAGCAGGCCCGCCAGGTTTTCGTTTTGGGGCGGGCGCCGGAGTGGACCGACTGGGCAATCTACGTGGCCTGCGCCCTGGCTGCCGCCTGGGTCGGGTTCTGGTGGTTCCAGCGGGTGCGCAAGGGGTTCGCCGATGTCATCTAAACCACCCGTGGAGGCCCGGGGCCTGGGCAAGTGCTACACCCTGTACCAGCGCCCCTCCGACCGCCTGAAGCAGGCCGTGGCGCCCCGTCTGCGCCGGGTCCTGGGCCTGGCCCCACGCACTTATTACCAGCCTTTCTGGGCCCTCAGCGAGGTCTCGCTCCAGGTGGAGCGCGGCCAATGCCTGGGGGTGTTGGGGCGCAACGGCTCGGGCAAGTCCACCCTGTTGCAGATACTGGCCGGAACCCTGAACCCCACCACGGGACAGGTGCGCACCAGGGGGCGAGTGACCGCCATCCTGGAGTTGGGCGCGGGGTTCAACCCCGTCTTCACCGGGCGAGAAAACCTGCAACTCACCGCCAGCGTCATGGGCCTGAGCCGCCGTGAGCTGGATGAGCGCTATCAGGACATCGTGGACTTCGCCGACATCGGCGAATTCATGGAGCAGCCGGTGTGGACCTATTCCAGCGGCATGTACGTGCGCCTGGCCTTCGCGGTGTCCGCCTGCGTGGACCCGGAGGTGTTCATCGTGGATGAGGCCCTGGCCGTGGGCGATGTGCGCTTCCAGGCCAAGTGTTTCCGCCGCCTGGACGAACTCCTGGCCAAGGGCTGCGCGGTGATTCTGGTGACCCACAACCCCGAGCAGGTCGCCCGTCACTGCACCGAGGCCATGGTGCTAAACAAGGGCGAAGTGCTGGTGCAGGGCGCGCCCCGGGACGCGGTCAACCGCTACCTCGACCTTATGCTCGGCGCTGAGCCCGATGGGCAGGACGCCTCCCCAGCCCAGGCCCCGGCTGCCGCGGCCTGCGAGGCCCTGGAGCGGCGCGCGGGCTACAACCCCGAGGAATACCGCTGGGGCAACGGCCAGGCTGAAATCTTGGACGTGTGCGTCACCTCGGGCACGGGTAGCCACACCACCAGCTTGCGCGGCGACCAGCCTTGGCGGGTGGAGGTTTGGGTGCGCCACCATCAGCCGGAGCCAAGGCCCATCTACGGCCTGATGATCAAGACTCCGGACGGGGTGCTGGTCTATGCCGACAACTCCCGCGACTTCGACGGCGGGCCGCTTTTCCGCCCGGCGGCGGCGGGAGAGGTGGTGCGCGCCGTATTCGAGCTTGACCAGCGCCTGGCCCAGGGGGACTACCTCCTAAGCGTGGGCGTGGCCGCCGACGAGCGAGGCGAGGCGATTCCCCTGGACCGGCGCTTCGACGCCATGCAGATGAAAGTCATGAGCACCCGGCCGCGCACCTATGGCCTGGTCGACCTGGGCACGCGGGTCGGCCTGGAGAAATACGACAACTCCCTGGAAGGCGTCAGCTGGAAATGAGCCCGGCCCGCCACGCCAGCCTGAAAGGACTTGCATGCAACTATGACTAAGCAAAATTCCAAGCAAAAGCCATCAGGCCCGCTCCGTGTGGCCCGCATGTTCGATATCGGACGCGTGAGGCTGCGCGCCGCTCCGGCCGACCCCGCCGCCCTGCGCGCCCTGGACCGCGCCGTGGCCGAGCCCGGCCACTGGTGGGCCCTGGTCCCGGAGCCGGGGCCGGTGCTGCGCTGGGTGCGTCTGGCCGGGCGGGGCTGGACCGGCGTGAGCAAGGGGCGCTTGGTCGCCTTGGGGCTCGGCGGCGATACCATGGTGGCGGAGTTGGACGCCCAGAGCGTCGGCCCACCGCTGCGCCTGCCCGAAGGCTGCGCGGGGGTGTATCTGTGGCTGGCGCCCCACGCGGGGCCGCCCAGCGGGCTGGCCTTTTGGCGGCTGGGCACGTTATGGGCCCTGGCCCGCCTGGCCCTGCCCCGGGTGCACCAAGCCCTGCGCAGTCCCCGGGCCGGCCTGTCCCTGGCCAAGCAAATGCGTGATAGGTTGGTGGACGGCAACTGGCGCTCGGCCAAGAGCAGGTTCTTGCAGGGCCTGCTGCAACGCGAAATTTACAACGACTGGGTGAACCGCCACGACACCCTGCGCCCACAGGACCGGGCGCTGATGGCCCGGCGGGTGGCTGCCATGCCCCGGCCGCCCCTCATCTCGGTGGTGATGCCGGTGTTCAATCCGCCGCCGGATTGCCTGGCCCAGGCCCTGGCCTCCCTGCGCGGCCAGATATATACCAACTGGGAGCTTTGCGCCGCCGATGACGCCTCGGACGACCCCAAGGTGCGGGCGGTCCTGGAACAGGCCGCCCAGGAGGACCCCAGAATCCGGGTGGTCCTCCGCCCGGAGCGCGGCCACATCTCCGAGGCCAGCAACAGCGCCCTGGCCATCGCGAGGGGCGACTACGTGGCCCTCATGGACCACGACGACATCCTGCCGCCCCACGCCCTTTATCTGGTGGCGGAAGAGATCCTGGCTCACCCCGAGGCGGACATCATCTACAGCGACGAGGACAAAATCGACGAGCAGGGCCTGCGCTTCGGGGCCTATTTCAAGCCCGACTGGGACCCAGAGCTGTTCCTGGGCCAGAACATGATCTCCCACCTGGGGGTATACCGGCGCAGCCTTTTGGATGAGGTCGGCGGCTTCCGGCTCGGCCTGGAGGGCTCCCAGGACTACGACCTGTGCCTGCGGGCCTTGGAGCGCAGCAGCGAAGAGCGGGTGCGCCACATTCCCAGGGTGCTCTATCACTGGCGGGCCATCGCCTCTTCCACGGCCAGCGGCGGCCAAGCCAAGTCCTATGCCTTCCGCCGCGCCCGCAAGGCCCTCTGCCAGGCCCTGGCCCGGCGGGGCGTGGCGGCCCAGGTGGAGATCGGCCCCAACTGGGGCCAGTACCAGGTGCACTACGATCCACCCGATCCCCTACCCTCCATCAGCCTGGTGGCCCCACTCAACGGCGGCGGACCCGAGCAAGCTCCGCCCCTGACGGGCCTGCTCCGGGGCCTGGCCCCGCTCACCAACGCCTGGGATATTGAGGTGATCGCGGTGGGCCCGCCTCATATTCTGGAGCAGGCCCAAGCAGCGGGCCGCGAGCACCCCGGCGTGCCCCTGCGCCTGGTGGAGGCCTCGGGAAGCTGGCCCGCTCTGGTCAACGCCGCCGCCGCAAAGGCCCATGGAAGCATACTGGGACTGGTGGACCCGGGCCTGGCGCCCGACGGCTCGGCCTGGCTGGAAGAGGCCGCCGCTTTGCTGGCCATGCCGGGCAACGGCGCTGTGGGAGGCTTTCTGTTGCAGCCCGACGGCACGGTGCTGCAAGCGGGCCTGACCCTGCGGCCGGGCCGGGTGGCCGCGCCGGTGAACCACGGCGAAACCCTGGAGCAACTCAGCGGCTTCATGCGCCACACCACCCGCCAGCGCCTCAGCGCGGTGAGCGGAGCCTGCCTGTTCACCAGTCGTGAAATTTTTCAGCGCGTGGGCGGTATGGATCAGGAGGCGCTGGCCCGCGCCTATGCCGATGTGGACTACTGCCTGCGCCTGAGGCGAGAGGGACTGGCCGTGGTGTGGTCGCCGCGCATCCGGCTGGAGTTGGACCAAGCGGCCCCCGGCGGGCCGTTGGCAGCCCTGCTCGACCCCCAGGGCCTGGGCGGCCTGGCCGAGGAGGCAGCGCTGATGGAGCGGCGCTGGGGGAAACTGTTGGCCGCCGACCCTTATCACAACCCCAACGTGGCCTACGGCTCCATGCAGCAAAACCCGGTGGCCCCTCGTGCTGCTAGGCCCTGGGAGAGCGAGCCTTAGAGCAAGCGCCCCGGCGCAACGCGGCCAGGGGCGACCAGGTCATGGCCCTCATCAGACGCGCCAGGGAAACCCGGCGCGTGGCCTGCACCCGGCGGCGATCATCCCAAACCGCGCCCAGCCCGCGCACGCCCTCCACCAGACCCCGCCAGGCATGGGCTCCCTGTCCCTGGCTCACGGCCTGGGCCAATAGCGCGGCCTGAGCCGCCAGCCACAGGGGCGCGGCCAGGCACAGCAGCGGGGCGGGCATGTCCCGGACCAGCACCCATAACCTGTTGCGGAAGCCCAGCCTGCGGGCCAAGCCAGAGGCTCCGGCCCCGCTTATGTCGCCGTGGTGCAACACCATGGCCCGGGTGGCCTGCAGGCAGGCGCGCCCGGACAGGCGCAGGCGGAACCCCAGGTCCACGTCCTCCATGTAGCAGAACAGGCGCTCGTACATGCCGCCCGCCCGGCGGAAGGCCGCGCCGTCGTAGAGCGCCGCCGCCGCGCAGGGCGCGAACACCTCGGCCACCTGGGGCAGAGGGCCAAGCCTTTGCCCGTGCCCGCCGCGCCAGGCGGTGCCGCTGGGGTGGTAGCAGTCGCCCGCCCCGTCCATGATCTCAGGGTCGTCCAAGAAAAGCTGCAGCGATCCCACGGCGGCGGCCTGGGGGTTATCCCGGGCCACGGCCAGCAACTCGGCCAGCCAATTGGTGAGCGGCAGGGCGTCTGGATTGAGCGCGGCCACCCAGGGCGAGGGCCTCAGCGCCGCCCCCAGGTTGACCCCGGCGGCGAAGCCCAGGTTGATCCGCGAGCGCACCAGGGCGAAGCGGGCGTCGGGCAGGCGCAGGCGCTCGGCCCAGCCGTCGCTGGAGGCGTTGTCCAACACCACTACCCGAAAGCGCCCCTCGCTCTGGGCGGCCAGGGCCCGCAGGCAGCGCCCCAGGATGGGGCCGCTGTTGTAGCTTACGATCACCACCGTTACCAGGGATGGCTCCGGCGGCAAGGGGCCGGGCCAGGTGGTCAGGCGGAAGTTGGCCGGCGGCGAGCTCATTTTTGCCCGAAGATCTCTGGAAAATGCGCGCCCAGCACGTTCAGGTGACGTTGGAGATCAGAGCTGGCGGTCCACAGGTTGGGGGCGCTTAGGTTCCGCACTGGTGAAGCTCCGTCATCCATTATCACATTCGCCAGGTAGTGGTCCGGTGCTAGGGGGTGTCGGTGGGTATTATAGCATTGTGGAAAATGGAAGATGGCAACAGCGGCGGGGTAGGCCCGGGCCGGGATGAGAGCCCCGGCATACCGGCTTTCACTTGGGAGTGGTCATCCTTCTATCGCCTCCAACTTCTCCCACCGGGAGAAGACCTCTTCCATTTCCCGCTCCAGCGCCTCCAAGCGAGCGCTGATGGCCGCGGCCTCCTTGCCGCCCTTGGCGTACAGCTCCGGGTCGGACACCCGTTGGTGCAGCTCGGCCTGCTCCCGCTCCAGGGCCTCGATCTTTTGGGGCAGCTCGGCCAACTCCCGCTTTTGGTTGAAGCTCAACTTGCGGGGGCGTTCCTGGGGAGGCCGCTTCTTGGCCTTGGCGGGCTTGGGGGGCTTGGCCTGCTCCGAATTAGGCGCGGCCGCCCGTTGGGCCAGCCAGTCGTCATAGCCGCCCGCGTACTCGCCGACCCGGCTCCCCCCCCTCCAGGACCAGGGTGCCGGCCACCACGTTGTTGAGGAACTGGCGGTCGTGGCTGACCAAGAGCACCGTGCCCTCGAACTCCACCAGAAGGTTTTCCAGCAGCAGCAGGGTGTCGCGGTCCAGGTCGTTGGTGGGCTCGTCCAGCACCAGGAGGTTGGCCGGTTTGGCGAACAGCTTGGCCAACAGCAGGCGGTTGCGCTCCCCGCCGGAGAGCACCCGCACCGGGCTGTGCACCCGGTCGGCGGTGAAAAGAAAGTCCTTGAGGTAGCTGATGACGTGGCGTTGGCGGCCGCCGACCACCAGGGTGTCCTGGCCCTCGACCAGGTTCTCCTGCACGGTCTTGTCGTAGTCCAGTTCCTCGCGCATCTGGTCGAAGTAGGCTATCTCCAGATTGGCCCCCAGGCGGATGCTCCCGGACATGGGCTCCAGGCCGCCCAGCAGAATCTTGAGCAGGGTGGTCTTGCCAGAGCCGTTGGGGCCCATGATGCCGATTTTGTCGCCCCGGAGGATCAGGGTGCTGAAATCCTTGATGAGCGGCTCTCCGCCCTCATAGGCGAAGCCGACCTCGCTGACCTCGGCCACCACCTTGCCCGACAGGCCCGCCTGTTGGGTTTGCAGCCGGGCCGAGCCCAGGACCTCCCTGCGCTTGGCCCGCTGCTCACGCATCTGCATGAGCCGCCGCACCCGGCCCTCGTCGCGGGTGCGCCGGGCCCTGATCCCCCGGTGCAACCACTCCTCCTCCTGGCTCATCTTCTTGTCGAACTTGGCCCGCTGCTCCTGCTCCATGACCAGGGCCTCTTCCCGGCGGCGCAGGAACTCGTCGTAGGGGCAGTTCCAGTCGTAGAGGGCGCCCCGGTCCAGTTCCACCACCCGGGTGGCCAGGTTGCGGGCAAAGGCCCGGTCGTGGGAGATAAAGACCATGGCCCCCTGGTAGCCCGCCAGGAACTCCTCCAACCAGACGATGGCGCTGATGTCCAGGTGGTTGGTGGGCTCGTCCAAGAGCAGCAACTGAGGGCTCTTGGCCAAGGCCCTGGCCAGCAGCACCCGGCGCTTTAGCCCGCCGGACAGGGTTTCCACCCGCGCCCCGGGCTCCAGGCCCAGGCGGGTCAGCGCGGTGCGCAACCTTCGGTCAGCCTCCCAGAGGGCCTGGTCGTTGCCCTGCTCGGCGCTTTGCCCCCCGCCCTGCCCCCGGCGCAACTGAATGAGGACCCGGCCCATGGCCCCCAGGCCCTGGGCGGCCACCTCGTAGACCTCGCCCTCCATGCCGCCGGGCACGTTTTGGGGCAGGTAGCCGGTTTCCAGGCCCACCTCGCGGCTGATCTCGCCCGAGTCGGGCGGAAGCTCGCCGGCAAGCACCTTGAGCAGGCTGGACTTGCCCGCCCCGTTGCGGCCCAAAAGGCACACCCGCTCGCCGGGCTGCACCCGGAAGCCGATCCCCTCCAGGAGGTTGGGACCGCCAAAGGCCAGGCTGACGTCGAATAGGTTGATAAGGGCCAAGGATGCGCTCCGCCGGGTTCGCTGTCTTCATGTGCCGTCTACCAGGAGGCTGGAATCATACCCTGCGCGGCGCGATTATTCATGACCGGCGGAGGGAGCGTTGATGATAATCGCTAAAGACATGCGCGATTTAAGAACACCGGGTTCATGCTAGAATTTAACTGAGCGCCCTTGGCGGCACACCCATCCGCCATTTACCTGCGAACACCCAAACATCTGGAGTTGGCCAATTGTCCTCAACCACCAACCGATCCAAGGCAGTGGTGAGCCTGGCCCAGGTGGAGCGAGACGCTTCGCCTTCGCAAATCATGGCCGCCACGCGGCGAGTGGCTGAAGCGTCCGGCGATTTCTCATGGCTGAGCCCCGGCGACACGGTGTTCATCAAACCGGTGATCAACTCGGGCAACCCCTACCCCGCCACCACCAGCCCCTCCGCCGTGGCGGCCATGGTCGGCCTGCTCAAGGAAAAGGGGGCGGGCCGGATTCTGGTGGGCGATATGGGGGGCATCGCGCATCTAAAGCAACGCCCGCAAGGGGTCAAAGGCAGCACCCGAAGGCTAGCCATGGCCACCGGCCTGGCCCAGGCCGCCGAGGAGGCCGGGGCGGAGTTGCACTTTTTCGAGGAAGCCGGTTGGGACGCTTTTTTTGAAGACCATCCCGCGCCAGGCTCCCACTGGAAGGGCGGCCTGATGCTACCCATGGTGCTGCGCCAGGTGGACCACATCGTGCTCATGCCCCGATGCAGCCGCCACGCCCTTTTGGGAAGCACCCTGGGCCTCAAGGCGGTGGTGGGCTACATGCGCTTCGACACCCGCCTGGAATACCACCGACATGGCGCGCACATCCAGGAGATGACCGCCGAGGCCAACACGGTGAGCACTTTGCTGGAAAAGCAACGCCTGGTGGTAAGCGCGGCGGACAAAATTATGGCCAACTATGGGCCGGACAAGGGCCTGGTGCTGACGCCGGAGGTGGGCCTGGTCATGGCCTCCACCTCGGTTACGGCCCACGACCTCGTGTCCCTGGCCTGGCTGATCCTCAACCGCCGGGCGCTTTCGGGAGAACAACTGGGCATGTTCAGCGATCCCAACAGCAGCCAACTGGTGGCCAACCTGGCCAATCATGCGGTGGCCGGCATGCTGGGCGGGTTGGGGGCGGCCCTGACGGCCCAGACCCTCACGCGCCAGGATTTGGCCTCCATAGGGCAGGATCGGATTCTGGCCAGGGCCTTTGAGGTTCTGGGCGGCGTCCCCGAAGTCGAGCCCATGTTGAGCGGACCTGAGCTGAAACAAGGGCTTATAGATGATCTGATGGGCGTGGCCTCCTTGGGGGTTGCCTGACCCCGGCCTTTCCCCATCATTCCCGCCGCGTTTTACCCAGGTGTGCCAAGCCTAGCAGGCCCAGCCTGGCGCAAGCGGCCAGGAAGACCAGTGGGTCCCGCCAATTGGCATGGGCATCCACCAGCGGGCCGGGCCGCAGGGAAGCCAGCCATTGCCGCAGCGTCCAGCGCCGCCCGCCGGCGGTGGCCCCGCTGAGCGCCAAGATGGGGTCGCTGATCATATCCACCCAGCACCCCGGCCGGCCGGTGACGATCCGACTGGTTCGCGGCCCCTGGTCGCGGCAATGGGCCAGGCCCAACAGGGGCAGGTTGAGCCCCATGATGGTGGCGATGTAGTTGGGCATGCCCGGCCTGGGGTTCAGCTCGATGAAGACCGGCGGCTCGTCCCCCGGGCGGATCAGGAACTCCAGGTCGAAAAAACCGGAGTAGTCCAAGGTCTCCAGAAAATGCACCGCCGTCTGTCGGCTGGCCTCGCCCGCGGAAAAGACCCAGGCGGTGGCGCACCCGCCCAGGCGGGGAGGACGGCTGCGGAGCTTGCTTATTCCGGCCATGAAAAGCGATCCGCCCGGCGAACGGTAGCCCTGCCAGGCGCTCAAGGTCACTCCGGGGGCACGCAGGAAACGCTGGGCCAGGATGGTGCACGGGGGGCCCGCGGGGCTCCAGCCCCGGCCCCACTGCCGCAACTGGGAGGCGCTGTGGAACTCGGCGGTGGGGAAGCCCAGGGCCTCGTCGCCCAGGCCCTTGGTGTCCGGCTTGATGATCACCGGCAGGCGGGCCTCGGCCCAGTCCAGCAAGGCCTCCCAGTCCCGGCCCGGCTCGAACACCATGGTTTCAGGCTGCGCCACCCCGTGCCCCAGGCACCAGCGGTGCATGGCGCTCTTGCGCAGGGTCAAATCCACCACCTCCGGCGAAGCGAGCGGCAGATGAACGCGCGGGCCCAACTCATGTCGATGCCGGTTGAGGATATTCACCCAGGGCTCGTTGGTGGGGATGACAAAGGCCTGGGTGCCCAGACGGGCCAGGCGCGCGGCCAGGGCTCCGGCCACGGTGGCTTCCTCCTTCAGGGAGGGGAGCAGCCAGCGCTCCGCCACCAGGCGGGAGAAGAAGACCGGTCCCCGGTGCTCATCGGCCACCACGGGCCGTATGCCCGCGTCCCGAAGGGAGCGCACCAGGCCGTAGGCGTTGGCCCCCGAGCCCAAAACCACCGGCGTCACTTGCTGATCGTTCATGGCTGTCACAGCGCAATGGTCCTTTGCTTGCTCATATGCGCCGGTCCTGGTCGCTGTTGGCCGTGGGGCCGGCGAGCATCCCGCATTTGTCGCAGATCAGCGATGTCCACTCACACTGCTTGACCGAGCATGAAACCGGCTTGCCCAGCAGCATGAGGGTTATTCGCCTTAGCTGCATGTCGCGGCGGCCCTTTATCAGGACCAAGTCGCCCGGTTGCAGGCGGCTGCTCAACTCCTGGGCGGCCTGGTGCACACTGCGGCCGCAATTGATGATGTTCTCCTCGGCCATGCCGGCCTTTTTGGCAGCCGAGGCCATGCCCTTGGAGTCCGAGCCCATGACCAGCAGCAGGTCCGCGAACCCGCCCGTCTGCCCCCCGAACTCCTTGGCGATCCGATGCCCGCCGCCCATGGGGGTTTCCAACGCCCCCAGGACCACCACCTTGCGCTTGGCCGGCACCTTGGCCAAAAAATCCAAAGCCGCCTGGAAGGTCTCCGCGGTGCCCTTGTTGTGGTCTTCCAGGAGGCACACGCCGTCGTCCAGCCAAACCGGGTGCATGCGCCCCGGCAGGGGCGCGAGCCCCCGCAGGGCGGAGGCGATCTCATCCAGGCCCAGGCCCAGGTGCAGGGCCACCGCGCAACAGGCCAGGGCGCACATGATCAAATGCTCCCCAAACAAGGGCAAGGCCATCCGTTGGCGAATGCCTGGCGCGACCAGGGTGAAGCCGCTGCCGCTGGGCCAGTCCAGGCTGATGTCCTTTGCCCGCACCTGGTTTTGCGGCCCCAGGCCGTAGAAGACCACCTTGGCCGAGGTGAGATCGGCCATGGCCCGCACCTTGGGGTCGTCGCCGTTGAGCACGGCCAGGCCGCCGGGCCTCAAGGCTCTCACCATCATGGACTTCTCCCTGAATATGCCCTCCTGGCCGCCCAGGGACGGATGGTGGTCGCTGCCCACCGTGGTCACCACCGCGATGTCCGGGCGCAGCATCCAGGCATAGCGCCCCATCTGGCCGACGCGGCTGATGCCCACCTCCAGCACCAGGGGCTTGTCGCGGCGGCGCGGGGACACCAGCTTGCGCACCAAGTGCAGGCCGTAGTTGAGGTTGACCCGACCGCCGTCTTGGGTGCCGAGCATTTTTTGCAGGATATAGGCGGTGGTGGTCTTGCCGGTGGAGCCCACCACCGTGACTACCATGCGCCCGCCCCCCCAGGTGCGGCGGTACAGCCCGGCCAGGCGATAGAGCGGCAGCCAGGCCCGGGCGTTCCACGCCCGGACGACGGCGTCCTTGCGGTTGCTCGATGCGAGCAACCGGGGCACATCGCGCCACTTCCAGGCCATGGCTTACCTCCCCGCCTTTGCCGACCCGCCGAGGGGGCGCAGGTCCAGACGGTCGATGAAAAGGTAACAGCGCCGCTCCGGGCAAGAGAGCCACTCCACGGACACGTCTACATAGCCGGGGGCCCCCGGCGCAAGCGGGAAGATCATCTTGGCGCCCTGGGCGCAGGGCCGCTCCCCAGATGGGCGGCCGTCGAGGTTTAGGCGTACCAGGCCGGGAGCGCCGCAGAACCCCACCACGGTGAGGGCGCAGCGACCGCCGGGATAGTGCATGCGGCCCAAAACCCGGCCGCCGGAAGCCAGGCTGCGGCCCACCGGCTTGGCCCCTCCGGCCACGATACCGTACAAGGAGGCCCGCTCCCCGGCCATCTGCTCCGCCTCCAGGGAGCGGGGCGGGAACATCGCGGACAGGCTCAACAGTACGCCCAGGCCCAGGGCAAGCAGCAGCCCGGCTAGGCCCCATTGGCGCGGGCCCCAGGCGGCGGCGACCGGCGGCCTTTTATTGGCGCGCCAAACACCCCAGGCCATCCCCGCCACGAGCAGGGCCCCGCCCACCAGGCAGGGCCACCACCAGCTCTCCAGGGCGAAGGAGGACGGGAACAGATGGTGCACATCGCGCCCCAACCAACGGCCCGCCAGGCCCAACAGCTTGTGCATGCCGGTGGTCTTGTGGAACTGGGCCGAGGGGATCAAGGTCAAAGCCAGGCTTCCCATCATGGTCAGTCCGGCCAGGGCCAAGAGCACTGCTCGCCAGGCGCCGCGCCGCAGGTATTGCCAGGCAAAGCCTATGAACAGGGCGGCGGCGGGCAGGGCAACGGCCAGGAAGCGGCCCGGCGGGCCGTTGCCGCCGAAAAAGCGGTCCCAGCGCAAAAAACCGATAAGGCCCAGGTAAAACAGGGCCGGTATCAGGGCCTGGCGGGAAGCGGCGGGCAGGCGCAGGCAGGCCGCGGGCAAGGCGGCCAGGGCCAGCAAAAATATGGGGGCGGGCAACAGGACGCCGTGCTCCTGGTCCAGCCCCACCCCGCCCAGGAACACCCCCACGGGACGCCACCAACTCCCGGCGGCGGCCCAGCGCTCCAGGTACATCCGGCCCCAGTGGCCCACGTCCCACAGCAGCAGGCCGGAGCGCTCCAGGCCCAAGGCCAGCCCGATCCCCAGGGCCACCGCCGCCCCGGCCCAAAGCCAAGCCGCGCGGCGGTTGGAGCGGCGCAGGCACACCCACTGCTCCACCGCCCCGGCGAGCAGCAGGCCCACGGACAGGAATCCCAGGCGGTTCTTCAGCAGCAACAAGCCCAGGGCCACCGCCGCCAGACCGGCCCAGCATCGCAGGGGAGCCCTCTCCAGGCGTTGCAGCAGCAACATCCCCACGGCCAGCAGCAGCAACCCCGGCACGTCGGGCAGGGCGTGTTGGCCCAGGGTGAGGATGGGCGCCGAAGCGAACACCAGCAGCACCGCCACCCCTGCGGCCGGAGGCGAAAGCCCGCCGCGCCACAGCCAGGCCAGGAGCCCCACCGCGGCCAGGGCGGTGATGGCGGCCATGAACAGCATCACCCCCAAGCGGCCGCCCGCCCAATAAGCGGGAGCCAGCAAAAGGTGGAAAGCGGGGCTGCCCGCCCGCTTGATGTCCCAGGCCATGTCTTTGTGCCAGGCCCCGGTGTAAAAGGCCCGGTACTCCTTGTCCACGACGGCTCGGCTCACGTCCGTGGTGCCGTGGCGCACCAGGGAATGGGTTATCAGCAGGTAGCGGACCTCGTCCCCCGCCGCGGAATAGGCCTTCCAGGTCCAGATGGACAGGGGGGCCAGCAGGCAAAAGGCCACCATGAAGACGGCGGCTCCCCGCCTGAAACCCATGTTGGGGCCGTCGCCGGCGGCGGGGAAAAGGCGGCTCAGGCAGATGACCAGGCCCACGCCCTTGAGGGCCACCACCGCCAGCAAAAGCGCTCCAACCAACACGAAGGGATGGGGCAGGCGAGTCCAGAGCAGCTCCGGCAACAGGACCAGGAGCAAGGCCAGGCTGCCCGCCAGGTCCCAGCGCCGGGCCTGGCGGGGTGATTCCCCCGAGGCGGACGGGAAGAACCAAAGCAGGAGCGAAAGCGCCAAGCTGGGCAGAGACGACGCCACCGGCAGGCCCAGGCCAAGGAAAAGGCGCAATCCGCCGGGCGGTATGTCCTGAAACAAGGCGCTGGACGCGGGGGTGTCGGGAATGCCCAGCCGGGCGGCAAAGGCGTGGGCCGCCAAGCCGCAAATCAGGCCGGTGGCCATGGACAGGCCAACCGGGTACCAGGGGCCTAGGGGAGCGCGGTAGCTGTGCGCCTCAGGCCGCCGCATCGTGAATCGCCGGCAACGGCTCGGCTTGTTCCAAGGGAATGGCGTCGACCCAGGCGAGGGGTTTCTCCACAATGGCGGCCACCAAATAGGAATGCCTTCTCAGCTTGGGGAAGTTGTTGTAAAGCCAGGCGAAAGGCTTAGTGGCCCAGGCGGTGGCGGCGGCCAGGCGCATGTTTTTGGTATGGAACAGGAGGTCGAGCATGCGCAGCCAACCGGGCATGAACAAGGCGCCGCTCACCCCGCGCATCTGGAACCCCACATCGGACAACATATGTTGCAGCGACTTGGAGGAGAACGCCTTTTCCGGGCTGTAGGGATATTTGCCCACCATGGACAGCAGGCCCACGGTCAGAGGGCGCAGGAAAGGATCGTGCAGGTTGGGCACCCCGATTATGGCCCGCCCTCCCGGGGCCAAGACCCGGTAAAGCTCGGCGGCCGCCTGTTCATAATCTGGGAAATGCTCTATGGTGCCCATGGAATAGATATAGTCGAAAGAGCCGTCGGCAAAAGGGAGGTCGCGCACGTCCGCCACCAGCATATGGGCCCGGTGCCCGTTGCGGTTGGACAAGGCCAGTCGCGCCGTGCTCAGGGCTATGTCCACCCCCACGCCGTTGGCTCCCTGATCCGACAGCCAGAACAGCAACTCGGTGCTGCGGGCTTCGTTCCACAGGTCGGTCTTGAGCACCCGCGCTTGGCGCAGGTTGGGGAAGTTGTCCTTTATGAGGGCCTGCTCGCAATCGCGGTAGTAGCCGGTAGAGTAGGCGTTTTTCAGGGAGGGAAAGCTGTCGCCAATGGCGCTCCACTTCACGCCCTGGGCCTCCCTGGTCAGTTTTTGTTTTCGCACGATAGGCTCATTATCCAAAGATGCACCGATCCCGACTGTTGCCTCATTTCGCCGAGCTAAACCGATCCACGCCCCCATCCGGACCTATGGCGCTCCCATTAACCGGAAATGGTTCGTCTGACGCCACGGGGTGCTAATTGCGGACCCCATAGACGGGCACAGATCACCGGGCAACGTACTGTTCCGGTCAAGTGGCGATATCAATCAATAAATAGGTGCGGCGGCAAACAAAGGGGGATCGAGTTGACTAGACCCTGCCGATTTTGTGCATACCTTTGGAGCGTTGGTAGCGCCTTAAGAAGCACAGAAAGTTCTTGGGCAAAAATGGCTTGTAGGATGCTCGTAGGCCAATCGGGCAGGGACCGACCTTAGTTTAGTTTATGTCGCGGACCACCCTCCTTCCACATTCCCGGCGATCGGGTGAGTATAGTCATGCTTGCGCGCGGTCGGAGCCGGGCATCGCGCCGCGCCACTCATGTTCCTATGTTACATTATCAATTAAACTTTGCCGCAGGTTCAATGTAAAAGGGCGCGGCGCGGGTTCAACGCCAATCACAAGGGCCTAATTTAGGCATTCTCCCGTGGCCGCCGAGGGCCCCTAAGATGCGGATCATCGCCGGAAAAGACATTCAAAGCTCCCATTGGCAGCGTTTTGTCAGGCGGCAAGAGTGTTTCACCCACGATCTGCGCTGGCGGGAGGTTTACCAAAGGGCCTACGGCCTCCGCCCGTATTACCTGGCCGCGCAGGACGGCCCGGAGTTGGTGGGGACGCTGCCCCTGGTCCGGCTGCCCGGCATCTGCACCCAGGGCCAACTGGTCTCGTTACCCTTTCTCAACCACGCGGGGGTGGCGGCGGTTTCCCCCGAAATATCCACGGCACTGGAACAAGCGGCCCTGAGGGCGGCGGCCCGGGCCAAGGCGGGCAGCGTGGTGCTGCGCAGCCGTGGGAGCCAACCCGACGAGCCTGAAGCAACTGGGCATGGCTATTGCCAATTGATCAGAACCCTGCCCAGGGACGAACAGTCGCTTTGGGCGGACCTGCGGAGTGAAAAGCGCACTCGAATCCGCAAGTCCTGGCGTTGCGGAGTAGAGATAAAACGTGACCGCGCCTTGCTGCCGGTTTTTTTCAAAATGTATCAAGCGGTCATGCGCGGTTTCGGCTCCCCGCCCCACTCGGCCCGGTGGTTCCAAGCCATAATGCGCGCCTTCGCCCAAGACGTTGAAATACTAGTTGCCTATCGTCAGGGCATACCCATTGCCAGCCTTCTGATTATCATGTGGGGAGATTCTTGCCACGGCATGTGGGGCGCCGGCCCGATAGCTTATAGAAAGTACAGCCCCAGCGACGGCCTTTACTGGGAGGCGATGCGCCTGGCCATCGAACAGGGGAAGGCCAAATTCAACTTTGGCCGCAGTATCCGCGGCGGGGGCAGCTATTACTTTAAAAAGCGTTATGGCGCGGTGCCTTACCAGTTGCGTTACGAGCGTTTGGGACTCGACGGCTCCCGGGAGCTGCTGCCCCAGCAAGGCGCGGGAACCGCTTTCCGGCTGTGGCGCAAGCTGCCTCTAACCCTCTCCAACACCCTGGGCCCCAAGGTGCGCTGCTATGTGCTCCCCGGATTCGGCGCGAGAAGCCTTTGAGCCGGGCATCACTCATCTTTTGAACAATGAGCACTATACCAGTATATTTTAATCCCTTATTTTGACGCGCGGCCCGCTTCCGAGAACATGCGAAAGGGAGTTCAGCATGGACGGCACACCGATTCTGTACCGTGTGGAAGACCAGATAGCCTGGATATCCATCAACCAGCCGGAAAAGATGAACCGGCTCGACTTCGCTTCCATGAGGGAGTTGGCCCTGGCGGTCGACAGGGCGGACAAGGACCCCGGCGTGAAGGTGATCGTGGTCAGCGGAGAGGGAGGCAAGGCCTTCTGCGCCGGAGGGGACATCGGTGATTTCGCCTCCGACTCGATGCTGGCCGGCAAGAACAACCTCCAGGGATATGCCGACCTTTGCCTGGTGTTCAACCGGATCACCACGCCGTCCATCGCCATGATCAGCGGCTACGCCCTGGCCGGGGGCTGCGGCCTGGCCATGCTGCCCCATATCAGCATAGCCACCTACGACTCGGTCTTCGGGGTGCCGGAGATCAAGGTGGGGGTCTGGCCCATGATGGTCATGGCCATCCTCTTCCGCACCGTGGGCCGCAAGAAGGGCCTGGAGCTGATCTGCACCGGGGAGCAGATCGACGCCCGGGAAGCGCTGCGCATCGGCATGATCAACAAGGTGACCTCCCGTAGCGAACTGCGCGACGAGGTGCTGCAACTGGCCAACCAGCTCAAGGGCCTGAGCAGATCGATCATGAGCCTGGGCCTTGAGGCCTTCAACCACATCGGCGACCTGGAATACACCAAGGCCATCTCCTACCTGAGGAACATGGTGGTCATGGTCAGCGAGACCAGCGACTCCATCGAAGGCCGGGCCGCCTTCATAGAAAAACGCAAGCCCATCTGGAAAGACTGAAAAGGTAGGAAGTTAAGGCGGTTGGCTGAAGTAGCCTAGACTTACCACGTAAAAATGCCCCCGCGGGGCTCGGCCAAGAGGCCGGGCCCCGTTTTTTTTTGGGGGGGGGCAAAACAAAAGGCGGCGTAGATTTCAAGGGTCTGCCTCCTTGATTGGCTTTTGCCTGGGATTTTTGGCGGAAGGCCAAACAAGGGGCGGGTCACTCATGGACCTGGATATACCATGCACCTTGTCCCATCGTAAAATTCAACAACAGATATCCTGTTATCGGTTAACATGTCTACTAAGAGGAGGATGGCAATGAAAAAAAGGTCAATCCTCGATATTAAGGTAGACAAACTTATTTGAGAGTGCTGCACGGAGTGCACGGGGATTTAATGGTTTAACTTATTGTTATAATTTATTAATATGTGGAAAAGATTGATCTGGGAGGGACGTTTTGGCCAATCG
>Ga0180017_100254_pt1 | contig 20718 bp, 17 predicted proteins | sample KR46_S_MetaG_FD_129674 | JGI IMG/M metagenome (GOLD analysis project Ga0180017, IMG submission 129674) | Groundwater microbial communities from the Olkiluoto Island deep subsurface site, Finland - KR46_S_MetaG | ecosystem: Environmental > Aquatic > Deep subsurface > Groundwater | place: Finland...
AAAAAAGACCTCCAGCATGGGTTATCATGCTGAAGGTCTGGCTCATCGGTGGGTTCCGACGGCAAGACCAAGCGCTTTCGCGCCGAGATTGTTGATCTTGCCTTTGGGAGTTACTCCCCTTCACTTTGAAGATTATTATGTGGCACAACGACTCGTCAAGCATAATTCTGACAAAAACAGTCCATAAAAAAAGATATGTAGCAAGTGGCTCAAATGGCATGCAAAAAATCACTCTTTTCAAAAAGAATAATTCTTGAGATGATGCTATTAGTTTGGGTGTGGTTTTCAAAATCCTCGGGATTGAAATTTAACTTCTTAAGTAATGTTGGGGAAAAGAATGCGTTGTTTGTTCAATAAATCCATAGTAATATTTTTAATATTTTTATTTGTCTCTACTTTTTTGCATGCTCAAGACTGGATTGTTGCTGGGAAAAGAGGAATAATGACATTTGTTGTCGTATCAAAAGAAAGGGAGCGAGATGAAAGTGTTTATAAAGAGGCAATACAAGACATCTGTGCTAATAACGATTATTGTAAGATAATGTTTTGGTCTAATTCGAGCGATGTTCCGACTTCATGGCCAATGAATGAGCACGAAAAAAATTCTAAGGTTGCGGACTATTATCACAATGGCAATTCAGGTGAAGTAAAATTCATATTTAAATATTCTGATGATAACTGAATTATTCAAAATATAGGTCCCTTCGTCCAACAGCTTGCTCGATTGGTCGAACGAAGCTTCGACCCCTACTGGTATCTGCTCGGCATAGCCTAGCCGGTAAACACAACAACGAACGAAAGCCCTGGAGCCACAAGCTCCGGGGCTTTCGTATTTGGAGGAAAAGGCGCCTTGCGTAATCAATACCACGAAAGTTTGAACGCGATCTGGACGTCGTTCAAGCCTGCTTGCAGGCCGCTCCACCGTAATTTTTCAAGTCTGTTGATATGATGCGTTATTTTATTGAAATTAGGAAACGGTATTGGATGGTCTGTGAAAGCTACTGTCCATCACAGCCCAGCTTCTCGGCTACCCGCTCCAGCGCCTTCTTGAGTTCCACGACCTGCACCGGCTTAGCGATGTAGTCGTTCATGCCAGCTTCAAGAAATCTCTCACGGTCCCCATTCATCGTGTAAGCGGTCATGGCGATGATGGGGATACTTCGGATGTTTTCATCTCTCATGGCCCTAATGGTCTTCGTAGCTGTGATGCCGTCCATGACGGGCATCTGGATGTCCATCAGAACGCAGTGAAAACCCTCCTTGGCCAAGGCCTCCAGGGCCTCCTCCCCATTGTCGGCCGCGATGACTTCAGCCCCATAGTTTTCCAGTATACGTTTGGCAAATATGCGGCTTGTCGGGTCATCCTCGACCAGGAGAACCTTCAGGAAGTGTGATCGCTCCTGCGCGGTGCTAGCTTTCGGCGTGGCAGGGGACGGTGGCATAATGGCTGAAGGCATCCCCACCAGTATATCAAACTGCAATGTCGTTCCCTTGCCAAGCTTGCTCTCCAAGGACACCGCGCCGCCCATGAGTTCGACTATACGCTTGACAATAGATAGTCCCAGACCCGTGCCCTGATGCTTCGAGGTTGCGCAGTTTTCAACCTGTGTGAACGGCGTGAACAACCTTCCAAGCTGATCCTCCGGGATGCCGATGCCGGTATCGGCGACGGAAAAACAGAGGCGCATCTTGTCCTGCTGACCCGCAACCTTTTCCGTCTTAATATTGACCGATACAACGCCATGCTCCGTAAATTTCATTGCGTTGCCGATGAGATTGAACAACACCTGCCGAATGCGGCTGGCGTCGGCAATGATTTTTCTTGGGACTCCATCGGCAACGTCAAGTAAGAGCTTGTTATGCTGCTTGATCATCTGGCCTCTGAAGAGCACGCGCATCGACTGAAGGAGTTCTGACAACGCAAACTCTTTTTCAACGATATCGATCTTCCCGGCCTCAATCTTGGAAATATCCAGGATATCATTGATAATATTGAGGAGACTCATCGTTGAGATCGTCGACATATCGACGTACTCTTGTTGATCATCGTCCAAGGGAGTGGTTTGGAGGAGTTGCAGCATCCCCAGAATCCCATTCATTGGGGTTCTGATCTCATGGCTCATAGTTGCCAGGAAAGCGCTCTTGGTTCTGTTTGCCTCTTCGGCCTGTTCGCGCAACTGAGACAGATCAGTGGCCCGAAGCTTAAGTTCCATGTAGGCCTTTGAATTGTTGAGCGCCAACCCGAACACTTCGGAAATGTTATCAAGAATCTGGGAATAGTGCCGTTTGTGCTCTGGAAACATGACCTTTTCGCACTCGACCAAGCCCAATACCAGACCCTGGTGCAGGATGGGAATGCGGAAGCCCGCGAGGGTCTCGTCCCAAAAGGCTATGTGCGTTGGCGGCTTTGGCGATAGAATCCCACCTTCTTCCTGCGTGTTGACTGTCTGCGCAAGCTCCTTGAAGCGTACGGACTTTGGGGCCATTAACATCTCAAGGAGCCGACGGATCTTTTCCTGGATGTTCTCTTCGTCAAGGGTCTGGGCAATCTCTTTGACCATCTCCATGACCATCTGGGTGTCACTCATGCTCTTATAAGCATCGCTCAGGTTGTCCTGAAGAATGTTATTCCGCCAGCGAAGGAGAGTGCTCTCCAGTTTACTCTCTAAGTAATTCAGCCCAACCGGAACTACTTCCGCCGGAAGCCCGACATGGCCGGCGAACGCGTGCAGGTGTGCGACATCCTCGGCCCTGCCGAACGTGTCCAACAGGATGATCTTCCTGGCTGTTTCCTGAAACATCTCCCGCGCTGTCTTCTGATCAGCTTCCCAATCTCGCAGGACCGAACGCCATTTGCGGAGCCAGCCGGGCGATACAGTGAACGCGCCCCCGCACTGCAAGTGTTCGACAAAAATGGCGGGGGCGACCAGTTCAAAGCATTGCAGAGTGGCGCTCCGTTCCTTTGCCGGATCAGGGCTTCCGACCAGGTCCGCCTGCATGGTCTGCAGTCGTCCGAGGACCTGCATCCTGTCGCGTCTGGGCGCGTTAATGGCCGAGCCCAAGGCATCGCCAAACCGCTTACGAGCAGTAGTCAGTGGAAGATGGCAAGAGCAGGGTACGGACAGTACATCAACGTCCAGGAAACCCAAGGTCTCGACGACCGCCCGGACCTCTTCTGTAAAGTTATCGCAAACTACCAGAGACAAACGGTCAGTCATGATCGCCTCCAAGAGAATAGCGTCCCCATTCTCGCACAGCCTCACCAATGGCCAATAGAGAGTCTTCGGGAACTTGCCAGGGGATTTCCCCATGGTTGTCGCTAAGGATGAATCCACCGCCTCTGGCGGCGAGAGAAACAGCCTTCTTCACGGCCTTTTCCGCATCCTCAGCGTTCCAGTTTCGCATAGCTATTCCATTCAGGTTGCCCATAATGGTGGCCTTGCCCGCAAAAGCGCTCTTCAACACGTCCAAATCCTCCTCCATGCTCACGCCCACCACAGCAGTTCCTGTCTGCGGCAAGAGATCAGAGATGCCCATACAACGCCCGGAGGCGAGATGAGTAGCAACCGGTCCTTGGATGGAGGCAATGGTTCTTTTGGCAATGACGAAGCCAGTTTCGAGGTAATGCTCCCTCGGAATGATCGTCGGAGATGAAACCGGATCAAAATAGCAGATTGCCGTGGCACCGGCCTTGAGCTGCGCGGTGGCCCAGTCACAGCAGAACGCCTCGTTCACGCGCATCAATTTCCAAAAAAAATCAGGCTGCTCGTGCATCAACTCAAAATAGGCTCCGAAGCCCATTTGCATCACCGGCAGGGAAAAGGGTGACATTACCACCCCAATGATCGGAACTGTGCCGCCGACGTTGGCCTTGAGCCCGCTGATGACGTCGAGAACCTTGAGCAGGCAGGGGGTGCGGTACACATCCGGTGGGGAGAGGCTGGCGACTTTCTCGGCCGAGGTGATCACGGGCGCGCCTGAATTGGGCGGGCCATCGTCAGCGTAAATGACCTCACCTCCCCAGGCCTCGACTTCGATGGGTGCATAAAAGAAGGGATACAGACAGTCGTGCCTGTATTTTTTCAGCATCCGCAACTGGCCCTCGACAACGTGTTCGACGTTGCCGAAGTATTCCTTGATACCAAGCCCAAGCTCTTTGGCCCCGTGCATGGTGAGCAGCAGGAACAGCGGAACACGGTCTGGCTCGCGATGCCCAAGTGTTGTCAGCACGCGTTCCATTGAGGACATGGCTTTCATGATTGCCTCCCAAGTAGCGATGAAAGGACACGTATCGAGTCCATGGCATTGTCGGCAGTGGCATCCGCCCCGACGTCTTTCCAGAGCCTCTTGTCCAGCCGGAAAGGGGCTCCGCCTACCAACAGCTTGCCGTTGAACCCCTTCGCATCAAGTTCAGTTTTGAGATCCTTGACCTTGAGGGCAGAGGCAAGCATGAGCGTGGAAATCAGCAGCACTTCGACATCACTTTCAAGGGCTTTGGCCACGAGTTGCTCCTGTGTCATCTGTCCCCAATCCTGTATGGAAAAGCCGGAAGCTCGCAGTGCCGAAAGCACGATACGCTTGCCAAGGGTGTGATAGTCATTCAGCAATACGATGGCGCACCGGCCAGAAACGTTGTTCCCATCAGGGGTTCTCGGAAAGATCAACGCCATGAGCTCTTCGCAGATCCTTCCGCTCATATACACTTGCGAGAGGGCCGCCCGGCCTGATTCCCAGTCCGCACCAATGCGCTCAAGCGCAGTGACGACGAGTTTCTCAGCGCTGCCCGGCGGTGAGGTCTGCACCAACAATTGTCGCATGATTTGCTCTGCGTCGTGCCTGTTCGAGCGCATCAGCGCACCCCAAAACGCGGTGTCTAGCATGGAGTCTGAGGGGTCATACATACAATATCTCTCCATCCTAATGTCCTTAAAAGTGTGTTCTTAATATCCCTTGAGTTGCACTCATCAACATCAGTTTGTTCATTTGCGCTTTACATCCAACACCCGCTTCAGCGCCTTCTTGAGTTCCACGACCTGCACCGGCTTAGCGATGTAGTCGTTCATGCCAGCTTCAAGAAATCTCTCACGGTCACCGGTCATGGGGATGATGGGGACCTGCGTATTCAGAGCATCGGAATTACCGCTTCTGATCTAACTCCCATCCCAAGTGCTGAGCTTCAAGTTTGGCAATACGCAGGTGTGCAACGTTCAACTGTGCAAGTATCTGCTCTTTGGCTACATTAGCTCTAAGCATCTGAAATTAATAATAATTAATAATTTGTCGCTGTTCTGAGTAAGTGTCGATTTGCAAAAACATTGTTAATTGATTTTAAAAAAAAGTTTTGAATAATTATTTTCTCTTATTATCATTATTTATGATTAGGGCATTATTTATTTAATGTAAAGTAAATATTTATAATTTATATAAATTGAATTTAAAACATGTTATAAATATAAATATCGAAGTTGAATATTAAAATTATAAAAAATTTATGTCATTGTTGATAATCATAAACTAATTTTTAAATTAAGAAATTATACATGTGTGGATTTCGAAATAAATTTTCCAGAAATTTGCACAAACCCTAGCGCGGATACTTTACTATCCTGGACACCTACAAGCGGAATTGATCATGGCGATGGTGGCATAAGCAGCGATGTCTGGGGACATAATGTTTGCCGAGTTGGCACAGCATTTTGAGGTGCATCCGAACCAAATTTCGAATGGATCGGTAGTTCAGCGAGCGGGCCGCCGAGAGAAGGCTTGGGGTGGACTACGCCGAACAAATGTCGCTGGTGAGGATGGCGATGTGGGAAAAGCGGGGAGGCCTATTATCTGTAAGCGCTCAGGCATCCGCATCTTTCACGGAGGTGTCTGAGTTGCGATAGAAGCAGGAGTCTTTACTATTTTGCGCGGCTTTGGCTTGGGGAGGCTTGGGAGAAGGGATCTGCCCACGTGCTGCGGCATGAGCGCCCGCATTTCTTGCGTGGTTTGCGCTACGGGGACGCGTTCGTCCACGTAACGTACGACCCGGTTCCACTGGTTTCGGGCATAGGTCATGGCCGAGCAGGCTCTTGAGCGGGACGTGGTCGAGACGCTCATCCACCCTACGGATTACAGCGCCTTAACGTTAATCATCCAAATGCGGACCGGAAAGAAGGAATCAGTTGTGATCCCAATTGTTTATTCCAGTGACAAGGCTCATTTAATATTTGTGTTAATCAAAAATAGTGTAGTGTCATCCACATCATACTTCAAATTTATATATTCTTGCAAAATATCAGACATCTTTTCCAGTTCTCCGTCAAATTCTGCAAGCTCATCATCCCTCATTGCCCAATTATCTTTCATTCCGCCTTTGTTTTCCTTGAAATTTTCTTTTCGAATATTTTTGTCCATACGATCTCTCCTTTTAACCAGCTCTCACTGGCAGTTATATGGTCATAACTCTGCGCCATTTTGTTGAAACTGAGCATTTCAGCGACCAAAAGAATACGGTCCAGACTCCCGAGCGTTTTGGCAACATCCGTGCCGAAAGATGGTCGCAGGCGTTTATGATCACAACATATTTATTATAAGAGACTAAACGGAAAAGGCAGAGTGGCACGAGCAGAGGGAGTCCTCTAATCAATTCGCCAGATCCAACATAACCGCCACATATGACGAGGCAGGTCACGCCAGAGGCCATCTTGGGCCTGTGTATGCAGAAGGCGGGGTCAGGTCACGCCGGAGGCCATGGGTTCGTGTTTCACTGGCCTCAGGCCAAAACAGTTGAACAGAAATGTAGCGATCAGCGTTGCATATCAAAATAGGCCGACTCCCGGGATAAAGCGAAGTCGGCCTAGACTGGGATTTTTTTTGCGTTATTCGGCTTTGACCGCTTTCTTGCGCTTCTCCCACAGCTTCATGTCCTGCATAGTCTTGCGGCGATCCCGAGCCAAGGATTTTGCCACAAGAGAAGTACCTTTCTTGTAGCCATATTTTTCCTTGTACTGTTCGGGAGTGAGTCCGTGGGTTATAAGGTGGCGCTTAGTCAAAACTTTGAATGATTTTCCACACTCGCAGCAGAGGACGCTTTTCTCTCTGATGGCGTTTTTGGGATCGACAGCGGGTTCGGTTTCGACAACAGGTGCTACACCTTCAGCGACTCCACGAATGCTGCCAGCCAAGGCTTTGATCATGGATGTGATCTCTTCCTCTTTCATGTTGCGCACAGATGCTTGGGCTTTTACGATTTCGATTGCTTGCTTAAGATACTCTTCCATGTTTTCTCCTGAGGTTCTATGGGAATTTGATTGTTACCTCGTAGCATAAATTATGCCTACGCTGATTTAAAGGCGCGATGTAAGAATCTACATCCAAATAGCAAGAAGGTAAATGCCGACGAAATGCGATCACCGATTGAAGTTGAGTTCGTTTACTGAGTTTCCTCGTAAATAACGCGCTGGACGCTGGAAAGGCTACATCCGAGTTGCTCTGCAATCTTTCGAAATGAGACGCCTTGCTCTGGCACTGCTCGCACCTTGTTCCGGTTGACACTCTTTTTCCTGCCACCCTTGCCATGGCATATTTGTGGCCGTGGCCTTCTCGACACCCTCACGCTGGCGTTCTCTCAGGATATTTCGTTCGAATTCCGCAAAGCGATAGAACGCCAAATATGATTTGTAACTGGAGGAAGGCTGTTAGAGGTGCCAATTGTAAGAATTAACGAATTATTTGTCGGCTTTTTTTGCAAATGAGTAGGCGCAAAAATTTTGTAAGGTCCTACACCACTGCCCAGCTTGATCATTTTCGTGACGCCACGATAATGGTCGTTTGGCTCATAACCTGTTGGTTCAAAAGATGTAATGGCCCGCTGGATGGCGGTCTGAAAGTTCTCCCAGCGGACATAGCCCAACGGCTCCATCAGATCCCGGGCGTACCAGAATTCAATATCTTCGCCCGGAACAGTTTGGCTAAAGCCATCAAACCGGTCTCGCAGTGCAATCAGGGCTGATTGTCCATGAGCGTCTCCCTTCTTCATTTCGTGTCGAGAGGTGCTCCATGTTGAAAAAGCAGGCCAGTCGACGCGAGAAACTTGGGGATGGTGTCTTGTTTGAGCGAAGAACTCAATACTGATCTGGCCCTACGTGTATCGGTATTTTCTCCCAACAGCTCATCGAAACCTCTCCATGACGAACCGATTACGATCAAGAACGCCATTTCTCCCTGAGGGGGTATGCTTGTAAGATTTTCCCCAGCTCGTACAATGCACGCAAGATGAGCTTGTTTGTTTGCGGGTGTTCTTTGCAGTCTGGTTAATTATGACTCTTTTTGACCTGCCAAGAATGCAATCAGCCCCTTTGAAAAAATGTTTTGGCTTTTCAAAATGGTGAGATGCGTGTAATAAAGAAAATTGAGAACTTAAGTGTACTTTACACATACGTGAAAGTCAGCATTCTGCAGTGACGAAGTAGATCGCTATTTTGAGGTAGCCTGTCATGTTTTCTTTCTGCAAAACGAAAGCACTACCGCCGGGAGCACGATCATATCCCCAATCCAGGCCGTTATCATGATTACCGCGCTTAAAAATCCGAAGCTCATGGTGGGCACGAAATTGCTGAGCATGAGCACGCTGAATCCGATGAAGAGGATCACCGTGGATGAACAAATGCCCAGACCCTTGTCCATGGTGACTCGCCGCAATGTTTCCGGGATGGGCATTTTCTCGGCTCGTCTCAGGTTGTACTCTGTCAGGAAATGAATGGTGTCATCCACTGCGATACCAAGGCCGATCACGGAAATTAGGGCTGTGGAGGTATTTAAAGGGATTCCTAAGGCGCCCATGATCCCGAAATTGAGGACAATCGGAACCATATTCGGGACAAGGCTCAGTAAGCCGATGGCAAGAGAGCGCATGGCGAGGATCATGATCAGGGAGATCACCCCTGCGGCCATGGTCAGGCTCTGCACCTGCCCCTGGACCAGGGCATCGATGGTGTTCACATCCTGGACGGCCCTGCCTGTGACCTGAATCTGCAGGCCGCTGTTTTCGTTCTGGTCGATGAAGGACCGCAGCGCGGCGATTATCCTGGCCTGGCTCGCGGAATTGTGTTCGGAAATGCGGATCAAGATTCGGGCATGGTCGTATTCCGTGGTGATGAAATCTTCCATGTCGCCGGAATCGTAGAGCAGTAGGTATTGGGAGACCAGCTCCCGGCTGTCAGGGATGCTGTAGAAGTCCTGATTCTCGTCATGAAAGGACATGTTCATGTCTTTTAAAAAATCCACAAAGGATATGGTCCTGTCCACGCCGGGCAGGGTCTCGGCCAATGATTGCACGCGTTCGATGACGGCCAGGTTCGCCGGGTCGCGGAATGCATCCCGCTCCTGGGCTTTGAGGGAAATGTCCACGGTGCCTACGCCGCTCAGGCGTGATTCGACGTACTCCAATTCGTGCCGAAGCGTGCTGGAGGGTTTGAAGTATTCAAGGAGGTTGGTTTCCACCTTTATCGTGGAGGCGGCCCACAGCGCGCCCAGCAGCAGAAGTGCGGTGACTGCGGTGATGCGTCGCGGATAGCTGTGCACCAAATTGGACAGCCCGGAAAGAAAAGCGTTGAAACCCTGGCCGTTGCTGTCATGGATGAAGATTTTCCCAGGGTTGCACAGGAGCAGCAGGGGCGGCAGCAGCAGGAAGGAAAAAACGAACTCAAAGACCATTCCGATCGAGGCCACATAGCCAAACTCCTTGATCGGCGGGATGTCGCTCAGGACAAGGGAAATAAACCCCGCTGCGGTCGTCAGGCTCGTCAGGAAGCTGGGGATGAGCACCCGTTTCAGAACGATTTTCAATGCCTCGGCAGGACTTTGGCTTTGAGCCAGCAGTTTTTTGTCCAGATGGGAGAAAATGTGAACCGTGTCGGTGAGCGCCAGAGCCATGACCAGGGGCGGGACGATGGTGGTCACGTTGTTCAGGGTGATGCCGAGCAAAGGGAACAGGCCCATGGTGGCGCCGGTGCAGATGGAAATGTTGGCCAGGGCCAGCAGCGTCAGACGCAGGTTGCGGAAGGTCAGCCAGATGGTCAGGGTGATGAAAAGGTACGTCAAGGGGATGAACGTGGCCACATCCGACTTCATGAACTGGCTGAGGCTGAAATTGGTCATGGTCCAACCGGCCAGATGGAATTGATCGACCACGCCCCGGTGATTGTGCAGCACCGCCTTGGTCTGTTCGAGCAGACGTTTGCGGAAGCTGCCGTCCTCCGCGCTGTGCGTTTTGGGAGAGACCACTATGGCCGCGGTGTTTCCGTCGGTGGAGATCAGGTTGCCGACATACAAAGGATTGCTGAGCGCCTGTCGCCTGAGGATGTCAAGCCCCAAGGCATCATCGGGGATATGCTCAAGGAACGGCCGCACCTCGAAGTATTCCTCGGCGCCGTGAATATAATCCACATTGGCGAGGCTCTGCACCTCCTCGACTTCGGGAATGGCTTCCAGTTCTTTTGTGATCGTCGCAATCATGCGCAGTAGAGAAGGCGTGAACATCTCCGGGCTGGAAAAAGCGATCACAAAGAACTCGTCATCCCCGAAGGTGTCCTTGATGGTCTTGTAAAAGGCTACATCCGGGTCATCCTCGATGGTGAAATAGTCCACATTGTCCACGGTCTGAACATAGGGCAGTTGGAGCAGGAACGGAAAGGCCAACAACAAGGATAGGGCCAGGCACAAGAGAGGGTGGCGGGTGACGAGGCTTGGAATATTCAAAATCATGTGTGATAATCCATCGCCTGCAACGCTTCTTTCAGGGCGTTTGTCAGAACCGGATAGAGATTGAAGATATAATCAGGCGTCCTCAACATCCATGGGTTGTGTGTTAATACGGGGAGCCTGCCACCGCGCCGGAAATTCGGGCCTTACAGTCAACGCACTGTAAGGCCCTTTCATTACATCCCGCACCATCAAAGACGACCTGAGTCCAAATCAAAAACCTTCCAAAGGCCACGTCTCTTCGTCATTCTGGTGCAGGTGAACGTGGTGAATAATCCCACACGCAAAGACTGTGTTATTGGTTTTTCATTTCTTCCGCTTTTATCACACTCGCCAGTGGATTTTCTTCGCTCGCCCCTGTGTCGTTAATGCCTTTTTTAAAATTAATAATGGCCCTTCCCATATTAGCACCAATCTGTGGAAGATTTTTTCCTCCAAATACAATAAGTGCAATTACGAGAACTACAAGCATTTCCTGAACTCCAACTCCAAACATAATATCTCCTTTTTAAATACAAAAAAACTGATTTTTCCAAAATAAACTGGGGCTTTAATGTTTAAACGTGAATTTTAATTCATCAAGATATTCAGTATAAAAACTTCTGCATTGTTAAGGCAAAAGAGCTTTGCCTGCCTGCATGGCCAAGTCGTAAACAGGTGCCGGCAGGATGCCGAGCAACAGGATTATGCTCGCGAATATCGTGCCCAGCGCCAACCCGCCTTCCTTTGCCGGTGCAGGGGTGGCGACCGGGTCGTGGGTGTATGCGTGGCGCACCAGGCTGAGATAGAAGTAGATGGAGATGGCTGTGTTCAACGCCGCGATGATGACCAGCCAGTCATAGCCATGCCCCCAGGCCGAGGTCAGCAGGAAGAGCTTGCCCATGAAACCGGCTGTGGGCGGCAAGCCGACCAGCGAAAAGGCGGCCACGGCCAGCACGAACGCCAAGACCGGGCTGCGCTGGTGCAGACCATCCAGATCCGAGTACAGCATGTTCCGGCCATCCTTGGACAGGTGGCAGACCACCCAGAAGCAGGTCAGGTTCATGAGGACATAAACCAGCGCATAGAAGGTGGCTGAGGCCAGTCCTTCCGCCGTGCCCGCGACCAAGCCGATGACAACGTATCCGGCATGGGCGATGGAAGAATAGCCGAGCATGCGTTTTACATCGTCCTGGACCAGGGCCGACAGGTTTCCAAAGGTCATGGATACGGCGGCGAGGATGGCCAGGATGGTCATGCCGGGTTGTCCGGGCACCAGCAGGGAGGCGAGTCGGACCAGGATGACCACGGCTCCGAGCTTGGGCAGGGTCGCGGCGTATGCGGCCGTCTCGTTGCTTGCGCCTTGGTACACATCCGGACACCAGAAGTGGAACGGAAACAGGGCCAATTTGTACATGAACCCGGCCAGGAACATGACAAGGCCGACGAGCGCGCCGGGGTTGGTCGCGAAATCCCATTCCTTGGTGGTCAGTTCCGCCAGGAACGTGGTGTGCTGGGCGGCGGTGATGTACGCGAAACCATACAGGGACACCGCCGTGGCGGCCGCGCCAAAGAGCACATACTTGATCCCGGCCTCTGCCGCCCGCTTGTCTCCGGCTCGCAGGGGGACCAGGGCATAGAGGGCGTAGGAGGAGATCTCGAGCGAGATGTAGATCGTCATCAGTTCAACGGAACTGGCCAGCAGCATGAGCCCCCAGGCGGATATGCACAGCAGGAGATAATAGTCCGTGCGCATGGGTTCTTTGAGGGTGGCCTGCCCCTTCGCATTGGCCACGGCCATGAATAACCCGGCGGCCACGGCCAGTTTGATGAATTGCGAAAGTGCATCGATTTGGTATGTCTTGCCGAACATCAGGCCCGTTTGGGCGAGACTTGTTCCTGTTGCGGCGAGAAGTCCAAGACAGGCCCAGGGCAGCCATTTGGCTGCCAAATCCTGGCCCGGCTTTACTATGACCTGGACAAAAAGGATGACGATGAGCCCAAGCAACAGGGCTTCAGGAAGAAGCGTGAGCATCATGGACGTGCCTCCTTGCCGATGAGTGCCAGGTATTGAGTCAGACCGGCGGGTGCGTCGTGCTCCGCGATGTTCGTGGTCTTGGCCGTGAACTCTTTGAGCAGGTTGTCAATGGACGGATCCATGACCCTCAGCGTCAAGGTCGGAGCCAGGCCGATATAGAAGACTAAGATTGCCAGTGGAGTCAGGTAGATCCATTCCCTTCGACTTAAGTCAGCAAACTTTGCCCCGCAACTTGGCTGGCCCCAGGCCAGTTTCTGCAAGAGGCGAAGCATGTAGGCCGCTGCGAGCATGGCACCCGGAATGGCCAGGCCGCCAACCAAAAGGCTGTTTTGAAACGCGCCCACGAGCACCAGGGCCTCGCCCACAAAGGAGTTGGTGCCCGGAAACCCGAGTGATGAGAGCGAGAAGAGTCCGAAGAAGAACATGTAGGCCGGCAGGAATTTGCCAAGGCCCATGTTGTCCGCGATCTCGCGGCTGTGACTGCGTTCATAGGCGGCGCCCACGAGCATGAACAGTCCGCCGGTGGTGATGCCGTGGTTGAGCATCTGCATGATCGCTCCTTCCACGCCACGCTGGCTGAACAGGAAGATGCCCAAGGTGACAAAGCCCATGTGTCCCACCGAGGAGTAGGCGATGAGCTTTTTCATGTCCTTCTGGCCCAAGGCGATGACGCCGCCATACAGAATGGAGGCGATGGACAGTGCGATCATGAGCGGTGCGAAGGTCACGCAGGCGTTCGGAGCCAGCGGTATGCAAAAGCGCAGGAAGCCGTAGGTGCCCATTTTGAGGAGCACCGAGGCCAGCAGTACGGAGCCGGCCGTGGGCGCTTCCACGTGCGCGGCCGGAAGCCATGTGTGGAAGGGGAACATGGGGCACTTGATGGCAAAGGCGAGCGCCATGGCCAAAAAGGTCCAGAATTGCAACTCGGGGCTGAAGGTCTTGGTCATCAGTCCCGGGATAAAGAACGTTCCGCCCGCGACGTAGAAGGCGATGATGGCCACCAGAAGCAGGGTGGAACCGGCCAGCGTGTAGAGGAAGAACTTGATCGATGCATAGCGCTTGTTTGGCCCGCCCCACACCGCGATGAGCAGGTACATGGGCACGAGCATGGCTTCCCAGAAGAGGTAGAAGAGCACGAAGTCAAGCGCCACGAAAACGCCTACGCAAGCAGAAGTCATGAGCAGCAGAACGATATGGAATTCTTTGATCCGTTTGGAGATGTAGTTCCACGAGCAGAGGACGCACAGGGGCAGCAAGGCCACGGTCAAAAAGACCATGAGCAGGCTGATGCCGTCCACGCCGAGGGAATAGGTCAGGCCCCATTGGGGCACCCAGGCCGCCTTCTCGACGAACTGGAAGGCGCCCGAGGAAAGGTCGAAGCCCAGCAGCGGCAGAGCCAGCGCGATTTCGATAATGCCCGCGACCAGAGTCAGCTTGCGGATGAGATCGACATTCTTCACCGCCAGGAGGGCCGCGGCCGCGCCCAGGGGGAAGAAGATGAGCGCGCTGAGGACCGGAAAGGATGATGCAGTCATAATACCTGTCCTTGGTTCGAAGTTAGCGAAGCAGGGTGAAAAGCATCACCACGGCACTGATGCCAAATGCCAGAATCACCGCGCCGCCAATATAGTCCTGAAGCTTGCCGTTGATCGTTGAAGCCGTACGGCGGCCAATGCCGCGCACGCCAAGGGCGCTTCCGTCCAGAATGCCATCGATGATATGCCAATCAAAATGATTGGCTTCCTTGGCCCGCTCCAGAAGACCGGCCATGCCGACCCTGCGGTAGATCTCGCTCCACCACGTATCAACGAGGGCAAACGGGTAGTGGCAGATGATCAGGAAAAGCCGGCCGATCCAGATGTAGAAGAACTCGAAGTCCAGATTTTGCTTGGCCGCCGGAGTGAGTCGGGGGACCATGAGTGCGAAGCCCAGGCCTGTGAAGCCGAGCAGAATGGAGATTTGCAGCACATGCCACGGAGTGTAGGGCACATAGTCCGCTTCAAAGGGCAGCAGCGAGTACAGCAGGCCGGGCTGGATGCCGATGATGAAGCACAATGCCGCGCCCATGCCCATGGCCACGTACATGTTGGCAGGTATGGGAGTGATGGGCCGGGTCATGTCGTCCGGTTTGGCGTAAAAGGCGAAGTAGGGAAGCTTCAGCCCGACGGACAGGAATGTTCCGATGGAGGCAATCTCCAGGCCCAAAGCCAGCCAGGTGCGGTGCGCCTCGGCGGCCCCGGCGATGACCATGGTCTTGGACACGAATCCCGAGAAGAGGGGCATGCCCGAGATGGACACGGCCGCGACCATGTAAAGGACAAAGACCCAAGGCAACCGGCGGACCAGACCGCCGAGCTCCGAGAGCTTGGCCGTTCCCGTGGCGTAGAGGATCGCGCCCGTGGTCATGAACAGGAGGCCCTTGTAGATGATATGCGCGTAGGCATGGGCGCAGGCGCCATTCAAGGTCAGCTCGGAGGCGATGCCGATGCCGGCGACCATGTACCCGACCTGGGACACGATGTGGTAGGACAGGATGCGCCGGGCATTGTTTTCGATGGTGGCGTAGCAGACGCCGTAGACGGCCATGATGGTGCCGCCGATGGCCAGCACCTCGAAGCCCGAGAAGCCGCGCAGGAGAACATACACGGCCGTCTTGGTGGTGTAGGCGGACATGAAGACCGCGCCGGTGATGGTCGCCCGGGGGTACGCGTCGGGCAGCCATGCGTGCAGGGGCACCACGGCGGCGTTGACGCAGAATCCGGTCAGGATCAGGTAGTCGTACCATTGGGCCGAGGCAGGGATGATGGCTTCAAAGGCGAAGCTGCCCGTGGCCTTGTAGCGGATGAGCATCCCGGCCAGAAGAATCAGGCCACCCAGGGTGTGGAACAGGAAGTAGCGGAAGCCCGCAGCCGTGGAGCGTGGCGCGCGATTCAGCCAGATGAGCATGGTCGAGGCGATGCTCATCAGTTCCCAAAAGAGGAACAGGGTCAGGTAGTCCCCGGCAAAAACGCAGCCGAAGCCGCCGGCCACGTAAAGGTTGGCGGCGACATGCTGGGCGCGGTCCTGCAAGTGCATGGCGTAGATGAAGCCGATGACCGCCTGGATGGCGAAGACATGGGCAAAGACGATGGACAGGGTGTCGACCCGGCCCGTGGTCAGGACCTGGCCAAGATAGCTGATCAGCCCGTGCACGCCGTTCGACATGGTCAGTACAGAGCCCACGGCCACCAGGGCGGGGAGGGGCAGCAGCCAGCGGTATTTGTCCGTCCTGATGAACGGAATGACAAGCGCCGCCAGCAGGAATGGAATTGAAGGATGCAGGAAACTAGCGGTCATAGTAGCCTTCCTTTTTGCCCAGAATGGTGTGGGCCGCACCCTTGCAGATGCGCACCATGAGCACCGTGGCGATCAGGGCAAAGACAGCCCAATAGCCCGGCTTTCCTTCGCCCGGAAAATGGGGAGTGTGGGGATAAATGAGGACGTTCAGGCCTACGAGAAGGATCATGATGATGTACATGACCTTTTTCCAGAAGCCGAGGTTTTGACGGGCCTTGCCCAGAAGTTCGCCAAGCGTGCTTGTTTCCATGGCTACCCTCGAAATCCCGTGAAAATGTTGATGAAACCGAAGAAGAGCTCTGGATAGAAGCCCAGCAGCACGCTGATGCAGGCCGTGATGGTCAGGGGAATGACCATGGTCATGGGGGCTTCAGAGTAGTGGTCGTAGTCCACCCCCGGATCGGGGGCCATGAAGAAAGCCCTGTAGATGATTGGCGTGAAGTATCCGGCATTGAGGATTGTGCTGCCGAGGAGCGCGCAGAGAATGATTATCTGGTGAGCCTGCATGGCCCCGTTGATCAGATACCATTTGGACACGAACCCGCTGACCGGCGGCATGCCGATCATGGAGAGGGCGGCCAGGGAGAACATGGCGAAGGTGATGGGCATCTTGCGTCCAAATCCGCCCATGAGGCTGATCTTCTTGTTGTGGGTGGCCACATAGATGGCTCCGGCCGCGAAGAAGAGGGTGATCTTGGAGAAGGCGTGGTGCGCGATGTGGGCGAGGCCACCGGTGACCGCGTCAGGTGTGAGCATGGTCACGCCGATGATCACATAGGAGAGCTGACTGACTGTGGAATAGGCCAGCCTGGCCTTCAGGTCATCCTTGGTCAGGGCGATGATGGACGCCACGACGATGGTGAAGGCGGCCAGATAGGCAGTGGGAATGCCCAGGTTCAGGGTGTTCATGGTCTCAAGGCCAAATCCGGACAGGATGATCCGGCTGACCGAGAACACGCCCGCCTTGACCACCGCCACCGCATGCAGCAGGGCCGAAACCGGAGTGGGCGCGACCATGGCCGAGGGCAGCCAGTTGTGAAAGGGCATGAGCGCCGCCTTGGCCAGACCGGCAATATAGAGCACATAGGTCAGCTGCACCATGAAGGGATCGGCGTCGGCGGGGAAGATGCCGTGAACCACGTCCCCGAGCTGGAAATCGAGGGTGCCGCAGAGCACGTAGGTCAGCACCATGGCCGGAAGCAGGAAGAGCTTCGAGGTACCCATGAGGTAGACCATGTACTTGCGCGCGCCGCTGAATCCCTCTTCATCCTGATGATGCGCGACCAGCGGGTACGTGAAGATGGAGATGATCTCGTAGAAGAGGTAGAGCGTGAAAATGTTCGCGCTCATGGCCACACCCACGGCCCCGAAGATGGCGATGGCAAAGCAGAAGTAGTAGCGGGTCTGGGCGTGTTCGTTCAGGCCCCGCATGTAGCCGACGTTGTAGCTCGTGGCCAGGAACCACAGGAAGCTGGCCACGATCCCGAAGATCATGGTCAGCCCGTCGGCGCAGATTTTTACGGTGATGCCGGGCAGGATGGTGAACAAGGTGTACGTGTTGATCTCGCCGCGGAGCACTGCGGGTGCTATCCAGAGCATGAAGAGGAAGGTCAGGGCCGCCGCGACGAAGGAGACCGCTTCGCGGGTGTTGGGGGGGCTGCGGAATATCCAGATACCCAAAGGGGCGAGGCCGGTGACGATGAGGGGGAGAAGGAGTATTGCGCTTTCCATTTAGTCCCTCAGCGTGGATATGGTATCGGTTTCGACGGAGCCGAAGCGCCGCAGCACAACCAGGATGATGGCCAGAACAAGGGTCGCCTCGGCCGCAGCCAGTCCCATGATCAAAAGCGAGGAGAGTTGTCCGAGAACATCGTCCGCCGCGGTCAGTTTGGCCGAGGCGACGATGGACAGGCCCGCGCCATTCAAGAGCAGTTCCACGCTGATGAGCATGCCCACGAGGGTCTTGCGCTGAATTAGACCGAAAAAACCCAATCCAAGCAGCACGAGCCCCGCCAGATGAAAGAGAAAGAGTGAGCTCATGCTTCCTCCCGCCGTTTGAATCCGAGCAGTACCGCGCCGACCATGGCCACCAGCAACACCACGGAAATAAGTTCAAAAGCCAGACCATAGGTGCCGAGCAGCCCCATTCCGAGTTCCTTGATGCCGGTTTCATCGGGCACGGCCACGGTCTGCTTGAAGGCTTTGAAGCAAATCACGCCCAGGAGCGCCACGGGCGCGGCCGCTGCCAGCACGGCCATGGGTCTGCGCGTGGAAGGTGTCTGCTCCTCTCCTCCAGCGGGTGGCCGGGTAAGCATGATGGCGAAGAAGATGAGGACGCTGATGGCGCCGACGTAGATGAGCAGTTGCATGAGGCCGACGAAAGGCGCGTTCATGAGAAAGTACATGCCGGCGACGCCGAACATGGCCGCGACCAGGCCAACCAGGGCCCGGACCAGGTCCGGGTTGGTCACGGCCACAAACCCGCCGCCGACGATGATGGCCAGGTACAGGGCGTAGGCGAAAAATGCGAGAGTTTCCATAGTCATTCCGCCTTGTTGATATGTTTTGGCAGCCGCGAGCGCAGTCGGGCTACGAGATCGAAATAGAAATCCTGCCGCGAATATCCCGCGATGTTGATGTTCTGCGAGAATTTGATCGCGTCTGCGGGGCAGGACATCACGCATTGTCCGCACAGGGAGCAGAGGGTGAAGTCCAGCCGGAAGGTTTCGGGGTCCTTGGGCGCCTTGGGCTTGATCCCTTGTTCGACTTCCTCGGGCGTGGGCGCGGGGGCCTTCTGCTTGGTCACGGTGATGCAGCCCGACGGGCAGGCCTTGGCGCACGTGCCGCAGGAGATGCAGCGCGGGGTCAGGGGATCTCCGTCCTCGGGGATCAGCTCGATGTGGCCCCGGAACGTCGCCAGGTTGTCCACTTCCTGACGGGGGTAGTGAATGGTAACGTTGGGCTGCAGGAAGTATTTCCCGGTGATGTTCAAGCCCGCGATGAGCGACCACATGCCCTGGGCCGCGCGCTTGATTTCTTCGAGTCTGTACACGCGACGCCTCCTAGAGTTTGACGATGATGGTGACGTACACCAGGTTCAAGAGGGCCAAGGGCACGAGCCACCTCCAGCACAGGTTCAGGAGCTGGTCGAAGCGCACCCTGGGGTACGTCCATCGGATCTGGATGATGAGGAAGATGAGGGCGTACATCTTGAGCAGGAACCACCACCAGCCCGGGGCGAAGGGACCGTTCCAGCCGCCAAGAAAAAGGACTGTGGCCACGGAGCAGGCCACGATCATGTTCGCGTATTCGGCCATGAAGAAGAGGCCGAAACCCATGCCCGAGTATTCGGTGTGGAATCCGGCGGTCAGTTCGCTTTCGGCTTCGGGCAGGTCAAACGGCGCGCGGTTGGTTTCGGCCAGGGCGCAGATGAAGTAGATGATGAACCCGAGCGGGTTGAGCAATACATTCCATTGCCAGGGCCATGTGCCCTGACCCTCCGTGATTGTCGCCAGATTGAGGCTGCCAGTCATGAAGGCTACGGACAGGACGGCCAGCAACAGGGGAATTTCATAGGCCACGTTTTGGGCCACGGCCCGGGCTGCGCCAAGAAGACCCCATTTGTTGTTGGAACCCCAACCTGCGAGGCAGATGGACAGAACACCCAGACCCGCGAAGGCGAGGATAAGCACCATCCCGAGATTGAGGTCCAGAGCGATCAGGTTTGGTCCGAAGGGGATGGGCAAAATGCACAGGGCCACGGGCATGAAGCAGAGAATCGGGGCCAGCCAGAAGATGACCGGATCCGCATCACGCGGCGTGGTGAGCTGTTTGCCCATGAGTTTGAGGGCATCGGCCAGCGGTTGCAGGATTCCATGGGGACCGACTTCGTAGGGTCCGGGACGGCGTTGGACATGGCCGGCGATTTTTCGTTCGGCATAGACCAGGGCTAGGGCGTTCAGGGCCACGAAACCCAGAATGCCCACCAGCGCGATAAGGATGCGCAGAAGTTGCGGGTCTATCATCGGTCAATCTCCGGGATGACAAGGTCCAGACTGCCCAGGATGGATACAGCGTCCGCCAGAAGTGTGCCTTGGCTCAGTTCGGCAAAAAGGCTCAGGTTGGAGAAGCTCGGGGCGCGCAGCTTGATTCGATACGGGCTGCCGCCGCCATCGCTTTGCAGGTAGCATCCGATTTTTCCTCGTGCTCCCTCCACCGCGAAATACACTTCGCCAGCCGGAATTTTTGGTTTTTTGGGCATCTTGGCCTGGATTTCGCCTTCGGGGATCTGAACGACCGCCTGTTCTATGATATTGAGGCTCTGTTCCAGCTCCTGCATGCGCACCAGATAGCGCCCCAAAGCATCGGTGCGGTCACTCGTCGGGACAATGAAATCCAGTTGTGGATAGACAGAATATGGCTCGGCCCGGCGCACGTCGTAGGCCACGCCGCTGCCGCGCAGGACCGGGCCGGTGGCACCGTAGCGCACGGCCATGTCCATGGGGATGTGTCCGATGTCCTCGACCCGGCCGAGCAGGATGAAGTTGTCCGTGACCAGGGATTTGTACATGTGCAGGCGGTCGCGCATCCGCGCGATGAAACGCGTGATGCGCTCCCTG
>Ga0180017_100255_pt1 | contig 20714 bp, 18 predicted proteins | sample KR46_S_MetaG_FD_129674 | JGI IMG/M metagenome (GOLD analysis project Ga0180017, IMG submission 129674) | Groundwater microbial communities from the Olkiluoto Island deep subsurface site, Finland - KR46_S_MetaG | ecosystem: Environmental > Aquatic > Deep subsurface > Groundwater | place: Finland...
AAATTGTTTAGGCGGGGTCCTGCCTGGCTAAGAAAATGGAAGTCCATGATAAGGATGTCCGCGGCATCATCGATGGCGTTTTGACCTTTGATGAAATCGACGCCTGGATTAAAGAAGAACAGATCATTCCTAATAAAATACCGAGAGAAGAATTTGATGCGATCGGTACCAATACCGGACGACTTTATCCGATTACCGGCGGGCTGGCTAAAAACAGTGTCGAAAAACTCGATGGTAGCCGCAAAATTCTCCGCATCGATGGGGTTAAGGATTGCATGGAGTTTTTAGATGAGATTCATCAACTGGACAAGAAATACTGGATTGAAATGAATGCCTGTGAAGAGGGCTGTGTCAATGGTCCAGGAAATATTCACAGTCCCTTATCCAAATATGAAAAGGTTGAAATGCTTCAGACCTATATTGATCTAAACAGTAAGAAAGAATCATCGGATCCGGTTTCTCAGATCGATACCAAACGATCTTTCCATAAACGCCCGGTTCATCACCTCGGAGAGGTGCCGGAGGAAGAACTGGAAAAAATCTTAAATCAGATGTCTAAGTTCACTGAGCGGGATGAACTCAACTGCGGCACCTGCGGTTATGAAACCTGCCGGGACAAGGCGCGAGCAGTATACTGGAATATGGCCGAAATGGAAATGTGTCTGCCGCTGATCACCAGCAAAACCGAAGCCATTTCTAATCTGATTATTACCACCACCCCCAATGCTATTGCCGTGCTCGATAAAAAGTTCCGGATCATTGAGTTTAATGCTGCCGCAGAGCGCCTCTTTAATATGAAAAAGGAAGAGGTGATGCGGTACAACTTTATCGATGCGCTGGATTATAATCCCTTCCGCAAACTCGATAATAACCGCGGCAATACCTATACCGGAAAAGGTCATTACGAAAAAGAAAACCGGAACTTTATGGAAATCTTAACCTATATTCCGGAACAGGAATTATACATGGGGATTTTCATTGATATCACCAAGCAGGAAAAACAAGATCAGGAGATGTTAAATATCCAGGAAGAAACCCTAAAAATGGCGCAGCGGGTTATTGATAAGCAAATGCGGGTTGCCCATGAAATAGCCGGACTGCTTGGCGAAACCACGGCCGAAACCAAGGTGACCCTGACCAAGCTTCAGAAAGTCGTGACCAGTCGGGAGGTTGAACGTTAATGCCTTTATTTATGGATATTGCCAGCGATAGTGTCAACAAGGTTCATGAAGAGCTTTGCGGCGATAATGTAGAAGTGCGAATCAATGATGAAAGCGTCATCGTGGTGTTGGCGGATGGTATGGGCAGCGGGGTCAAAGCCAATATTCTGGCAACCCTGACCTCTACCATTGCGGCGACCATGTTAGAAGAAAAAATGGGGATCATGGATGTGCTCGAAACCCTCGAAGCGACCCTGCCCAAATGCAGCGTTCGCCATATGGCCTACTCAACCTTTACCATTGTTCAGGTTTTTAGAAATCGGATGGCCTATATTCTGGAGTTTGATAACCCGCCGTTGGTGTTTATCCGCGATGGCGAGATTATCGAGTTGGAGCGAAAAGAGATTGAATTCCAGGGAAAGTCTGTTTATGAGACGACCAAGGTAATCGAAAAGGGCGATATCATGGCTTTTTTCAGTGACGGAGTGATCCATGCCGGGATTGGTCAACTGTTAAATTTTGGTTGGCAATGGGAAGAGGCAGCCGATTATTTATTGGCACGATCCTACGAAAATAAAAAGGCCAAGGACATTTCGATGGCACTGGTGGATACCTGCTACAATCTTTATGGCGAAGAACCCGGCGATGATACCACTGTCGCGGTTATTAAGGCTGAAGAACGACGATATATCACTATTTTTTCTGGCCCACCCCTGGATCAAGAAAAAGATGCCGAGATTAAACGGCTTTTGGAACGGGCTCGGGGCAAAAAAATTGTCTGCGGTGGAACCGCAGCCAATATTGTCGCTCGCGAGTTTGGTGAAGAGGTTAAGGTTGACTTTTCGACGATGTCGGACAGGGTGCCGCCGATTGCCACCATCAAAGGCATTGATCTGGTAACCGAAGGGGTGCTGACACTTCAGGAAACCCTGCGAATTTGCGATGACTATATGAATAATCGTTGTGGTCGGGAAATCTTTCATGAAAAAAACGGCGCCTCGATGCTGGCAAATATTTTGATGAACGAATGTACCACCATCGATCTGATCATGGGTAATTCGATCAATCCGGCCCATCAGAATCCCGATTTTCCCGAGGAGCTCACCACCAAGTGGCGGGTCACCCAGAAACTCATTGATATGCTCCGCAGCATCAATAAAGAAGTAAACATCATCTATGTCTAGTTTAAATGTTCCTACGACAGCAAAAACTGAACAAATAATTTAAGCAAAATATTCTAAACAAAATGAGAAGCGGAACACCCCGGTGAGGGTGCTCCGCTTCTACTAATATGCTTTGAGGAGAAAAGCTATATAACCTATTTACCCCAATTATTTTAGTTAACACAAATATAAAGAAATCTTAAGATTTCTTAAGTTTATTTAGTTGTTTTTTAAAACGCCAAAATGGTAGTAACCATAACCGGCGCCAAAAACAATTGCGCAAATGGCAAAATAGAGTCCAAACAGTGGATTTTGGATCCCGCCGGAGAAAATAATCAGGGAACCGATGGTCGCCAGAATCGGGCAGACCAGACCTCTGAAGAGGCTTTTGATTTCTTTCTTTTTCCATAACATAAAAACCTTGTAGTATAGACCCAAATACAGCAGATAACTGGTCACAATGGCGATTTCCGAAATATCGGAATTGGGAAACAGGGTGTATTTTTGCGAAAAATAATGGATAATCAGCCAAAAACCGACGATGATCAGGGCAAAAACAGCTGAATTCACCGGGAAATCATACCGTGGGGAGATTGTGGTCATGGCGCTGGATTTGGGAATCATCTGATCGAGTCCCAAAGCATAGGGCATTCGGATCATTGCCATTACCAGACCATTCAAGGTACCCAAAACCGAAATGAAAACAAATAACATCAAAATTTTTGCGCCGCTAGCACCAAAGATCATATTGGCTGCAAAATCAAGATGGGCATCCCCGGAGTTCATTATCTCAGCCGGACCGACCAGATTAGAAATTCCCACAAAATAAACAATATAGAGAACCAGAATAATTAACGGACTGATGACCAGAGCCAGGGGCAAATTTCGTTTACTGTTTTTGATTTCATAAGCTACTGAGGTAGAAATAATCCAGCCGTCAAAAGAAAAAGCAATCGGTGCAATGGCTGCAATCCACCCGGTAGAGCTGATTTCTGAAACCGCCGCGCTGGTGAAATGCTCTCCGCTACCGCCGAATAAGAGGCCGACAAAACCGATGATCACCAGGGGAATCAGTTTAATAACCATCGCAGCACTTTGGAAATAACCGCCGATTTTAGCTGAAAAAATATTGGTCACATAGAGTACCAAAAAACAGCCGGCTCCTGCTAATATCTGAATTTCCAGGGTTTGTTCGATATTAAAGAGAATGCAAAAGTAGATGCCGGAAACCCAGGCCAGGATAGCGGTGATCGTGGGTAAATAAATAAAGGTCTGAAACCAGCCATAGGCTGAACCGACACTGGGGCTGATAAATTCCTTGGCGTAAGTGAGCACTCCGCCGGGACGATCTGTTCGAGCCGCCAGTTCGGCGATTGTTAAACAGCCAAAGACAATGCTGATGGCCGCGATAATAAAAACCAGAATACCTAAAAAAACACTGCCACCAGTGGCAACGAGAATATTATCGCTTTTGAAAAAAATTCCAGAACCGATAACGACACCAACAATCAGAGCGATGGCGGTAAATAAATTGTAACGTGACTGTTGCATGGCAACCTCCAGGGTTTGGGTTACAGGCAATTAGAAAAAGTTCTGAGGATAATTCTAAATGTCCTGAAACAGATTTGGGTTTTACTTTGTACCAAAAAGTCGGTCGCCGGCATCGCCTAAACCAGGCACAATGTAAGCGTGGTCATTTAAGTGATCATCAATGGCGGCACAAAAAATTGGAACTTCGGGATAAGCAGTAGTGACAGCTTTAATGCCTTCCGGGCAGGCCAGAATATGAACCACCTTAATATTGGGGCAATTGGCTTCTTTCAAAAGGCGAATGGTATGGATCACCGAAACTCCAGTGGCCAGCATCGGATCGACAATTATCGCTTCTCTTTCGGCAATGTCAGAAGGCAGTTTTTTGTAATATTCCACCGCCTGGAGGGTTTCGGGATCTCTGTACAAACCGATATGACCGATTTTAGCCTTGGGGATAATATTGGTGAAGCCTTCAACCATGCCCAATCCTGCCCGTAGTATAGGGACAATGACCACATCTTTTTCGGCCAGAACTTTTTGGGTGGTTTTACAGATAGGGGTTTCGATCTCAATTTCTTTTAGTGGAAAATGTTTGGTCACCTCCCATGCCATCAGGCTGGACAGCTCCTTGACTAATTCCCGGAACTCACGGGAGGGGGTTTCCATCTTGCGAAGATGGGTTAATTTGTGCATGACAAGTGGGTGATCCACTATCGTTACATTTTGCATGGTAATCTCCTTTTATTGTTTATTTAGATTAATAATACGATAATTGACCAAATAATTCTACCATTATTTAAGAATTATTTGTTGACACATGGGAAATAAGGGGTAAAATGAAAGAGCACGATCAGATTTAAGTTGAAAAGAAATTTAAAAAAGGAAGGTGACCTGAAAAATGAAAGTGATTAAATTATATACTTGGGCCCACTGTCCCTATTGCAGATCCGCCAAACAACTCCTGGAAGACAAAGGATTGAAGTATGTGGAAATTGATATTTACAATGACGCCCAGACCCGCCGCCAATTGCAAGAACAGACAAGTCATTATACGGTGCCTTTTGTCTTTGTAGGGGAGACATTTATTGGTGGTTTTTCGGAACTTAAAGAAATCGAGTTTAGTGGTAAACTCGATGAATTATTATAAGGTGAGGTTAAGATGGCGATAACATTTAAGGTTGTAGAAGAAATCGGTGTTCTCAGTGAATTACCCAGTGGATGGCAGAAAGAGCTGAATCTGGTGAGCTGGAATGAACGGGATCCCAAATATGATATTCGCGATTGGAATGCTGATCACGAAAAAATGCGTAAGGGCATCACATTGACCGCCGATGAGCTGGTTCAATTGCGTGATATCTTAAACGGCATGGAACTTTAGTAAAAGATGCCGTAAATTCAGGTGTAAGGAATACTACCGTACCGACCAATGACCGAGGGGTCTGACCCCTCGGTCGCAACATGATGTAACAATTGTCGGTACTAGGTTATCGGTTAGTCTGAAAAAAAAGCGTATCTCCCCTTTTGGTGAGATACGTTTTTTTGAGCTTATTTAATGGGTTCAGCGCAATTGGCGGAGCCAGTGCTTAGGAGCATGTCCAGGCCGTGATCCAGAGCCGGCAGAATGGCTTCGAGATTTTCTTTGACAGCTTTGGGACTGCCAGGGAGGTTAATGATCAGGGTTTGCTTGCGGATCCCGGCGACACTGCGGCTGAGCATTGCCTTTGGGGTGATCTGCAGGCTGTGGTAACGCATCGCTTCGGGGATGCCAGGGGTCATACGATCACAGATGGCAATGGTCGCTTCTGGAGTCCAGTCCCGCCCGGAAAAGCCGGTACCACCGGTGGTCAGAATCAGATCCAGATGATCCTCATCGACCCAGACCATCAGCGCGGTTTTGATGGTTTCCAGATCATCGGGCAGGATGATGGTTTTGACCACTTCATAAAGCTTGGTTTCTGCAAGCATAGCCTGAATCATCGGGCCGCTTTTGTCTTCCCGTTGACCCTTAGAACCCAGATCACTCAAGGTCATTATTCCTGTTTTATACATAAAATCCTCCTAAATATTAAATGTGAAAAAATCGTTGGCCAATAAATCGATATATAAAAGTTTGTTGCGCAATATTTCTTCTTTCCCAGTGAGGACTTTCAAAGCTTCCGAAACCTCCAGCGATGCAGCCAGAGCCGGAGTGAAGGATGGATTCCCCAGAGTTTTAGAGTCATACTCTTTTTCGCCGGCATAGAGTCGTGACAGGGTATCATCTTCCGGAAAAACCGTGGTGATCTGGGCAAACCAGCCGCCAATTGCGCCGTGGATCAAGGGAATGTCTTTCTCTTTGCACAGTGTCTGCAGGGTCAGCCGGGCGGGAACGTTATCCAAGGCGTCGACAACCAAATTGGCCTCACCGATTAAGGCTGAACCGTTATCCTCGTCTAGAAAATCGTGGTAATAGGTGGTCGTCACTTCTTTATTGATCAGCTTTACTCGGGCAGCCGCGGCTTTGGCTTTGGGGGTGCCCAAGTTTTTTTCGGTAGAAAAAATCTGGCGGTTCTGGTTGGAGTCTTCAAAAACATCGCCATCAATCAAAATCAGAGCACCAATTCCGACCCGGGCCAGCATCTCAATAATATAGCCACCCAAACCACCGCAGCCGACCACACAAACCGTTGCGTTCTGGATGCGTAGAAAGTCTTCTTCGGAAAAAGCCGGAAAATTCCGTTCATAACGTGACATTACGCCACCTCCTCGTATCTCAATCTAACATTTAAGACCAGTATAACAATTTTTAACGAATAATTAAAGTCCTGAATGATATTGTTTTTTCTGACAATAATCGTTAGAATAGAAAGAAGACAAAAAATGAAAAAATTGGTCGGCAAGGAGAAAAAATGGAGTTGCTAAAGGTAAAAACCATTGATGAGATGAAAAAAATCATTAGTGAGACATTTAAAGCGCTAACTTTAGAGAAGGAAACCATTGATATTGGCCATGGATTGGGCCGAGTGTTATCATCGGATATCGTTTCAACGATCGATGTTCCGCATTTCGATCGTTCAGTGGTGGATGGTTATGCGGTGAAGCTAACTGATGTTCAAGGTGCGTCCAATGCCATACCAGGTTTTTTAAGAATAACCGGGGAAGTCGAGATGGGTAAGGAAACCATATGTATCCTTAAGCAGGGGGAAACCCTCTATGTACCAACCGGGGGGATGGTGCCAGCTGGCACCGAAGCGATGATTATGATTGAATATACTGAAAAACTGGGGGAAAAAGACCTGGCCGTTTACACCAATGCCGGAGCCAACGAAAACATGATGCGGATTGGTGATGACATCAGAAATGGCGAACTGGTTTTTTCCCGCGGCCATTTGTTAAGGCCTCAGGACATTGGGGTTTTATCAGCTTTGGGTTATTTGCATATTGAGGTTTATCAGCCTCCCCGGCTCAGCATTATTTCGACTGGCGATGAAATCATCCGGCCAGGAGAAACACCAAAGCCCGGGCAAGTGATCGATATCAACACGCCGGCCTTGGCAGCGGTAGCAAAACGTTTGGGTGCCGAGGTCATTTCGACCGCTTATGCCAGCGATGACCGTCAGGAAATCCGCTCAGCCGTGGAGTTGGGAATAAAAAAGGGTGATATGGTCATTCTTTCAGGCGGTAGCTCGATGGGTGAAAAGGACTATACCGTCGAGGTCATCAATGAGCTAGGCGAGGTGCTCCTGCATGGTCTTGCCGTTAAACCGGGAAAGCCGACAATTTTAGGAACCGTTTCGCAAAAACCGGTGATCGGTTTACCGGGTCAGCCAGCGGCGGCCATCATGGTGATGATGATCGTGCTTCAGGAATTTATGAGCCGGTATTATGGCCAAGACCTTTTCAAATATCAGACCGTTTCGGGGGTTCTAATGGAAAATATCCATGCCGCCCCGGGCAGGCGGACCTTCCAGACTGTGTCGATTACAAAATCCGAAAATGGTATTGAAGTTCGGCCAAGCCACGGTAAATCCGGGATGATTACACTCTTATCCTATTCGGACGGATACCTGGAAATCACCGAAAATGAAGAAGGCAAAAATGCCGGGGATCAGGTTGAAGTGACCTTATTTTAGAAAGTACACAGCTATTATTAATTGCATCACAACGGGAGGGAAGAATGAATACCGAAAATACCGGAAAAAAAGAAGCACGAAATTTATATTTAAAAAATGAAGATCTGGATGCGGCCGTAGCTAAGTATCTGGCATTATTATCCTTTGCAGATGGGCAGCAAAAAGGCCGTTTATTGCCAGTAATCGAAGCCCAGGGATGGGTGACAAAGGAACCAGTTTTTGCAAAAATTTCATCACCTTATTATAATGCCTCGGCGATGGATGGCATCTGTGTGGAAGCAATGGCGATGATTGGGGTTGATGAGCGACATCCCCGGACGCTGGTAAAAGGAATTGATTTTAATTTTGTCGATACCGGCGATGTGATCGCCGATCCCTATAATGCGGTAGTGATGATTGAGGATGTGATCATTAAAAGTGACGATGAGATCACCATCAACAATCCGGTTTCGCTGTGGCAGAATGTCCGGCCGATTGGCGAAGATATCGTCGCCGGTGAACTGATTCTGCCGGCCTTTCATCAGATCCGTCCGATCGATTTGGGCGCCCTTTTAGCTGGTGGTATTACTGAAATTGAAGTGCTGAATAAACCCCGGGTGGGGATTATCCCCACCGGTACCGAACTGGTAGAAGCCGGAGCAGCCATGGCAGTGGGAAAAATAATTGACTCCAATACCCATATGTTTGTCGGACTGGTCAAAGAATGCGGCGGTCAAGCCAAACGCTATCAGCCGGTGCGGGATGACTACGAGCTGATTAAAAAGGCAATTATCAAAGCCGTTGAAGAAAACGATATGGTGCTGATTTCGGCCGGTTCTTCGGCGGGAACTGAAGATTATACCCGCAGCTTGATCGAAGAACTGGGTGAAGTGGTGGTTCACGGGGTGGCCATTAAACCGGGAAAACCAGTTGTTTTGGGAATCGTGCAGGGGAAACCGGTAATCGGCATTCCCGGATATCCGGTTTCTGCCTACTTTGTCTTTGAAAGCTTTGTTAAGCCAGTGATTTTGGCCTTTAACCATCAGACCTTGACAGCAGGGGTTACCATTAAAGCGGTGCTGTCCAAACGGCTGATGTCGTCGCTGAAATATTTGGAGTTTGTCCGGATGAAGTGCGGCCGGGTCAATCAACGATTCGTGGCAACGCCACTGGATCGTGGTGCTGGGGTGACGATGTCACTGGTCAACGCCGACGGCATTTTAAAAATCCCTAAAAATGTCGAAGGCTATGACGCCGGCGAAGAGGTCGAGCTGATTCTGATGCGTCCCCGCGAAGAAATTGAAAATACCCTGGTTTCGATTGGCAGTCACGATGTGCTGATGGATCTCGTCGCCAATATCATCCATAAAAATAAGCAACTGGTCAACCTGTCCTCAGCTCATGTGGGTAGTCTGGGGGGGATTATGGCGATCAAAAAGGGCGAATGCCATATTGCGCCAATCCATCTGCTCGATGAGGAAAGCGGGATTTACAATCTTCCCTATTTAAAACGTTACCTGGCCGATCAAACAGTGGTATTGATCAAAGGTGTTAAACGCACCCAGGGGATGATCATCCCTAAAGGTAATCCTAAGAACATTCAGGGCATTGCCGATCTGATCCGGCCGGATTTAAGTTTTGTCAATCGCCAGCGTGGCTCGGGAACCCGGGTGCTACTCGATTATTTATTAAAAGTAAATAAGCTTGATGGCAGTCAGGTGTTGGGTTATACCCGCGAAATGAACACCCATATGATGGTCGCTTCAGCTGTCAAATCCGGCTCTTGCGATGTTGGTATCGGGGTTTTATCGGCCGCCAATATGATGGAGCTGGATTTTATCCCGATCGGTGACGAAGCCTACGATTTTGTGGTTCTAAAGGAGAATTTGGAGGATCCCCGGGTGCAGATATTCATCAAAATACTTAAATCTCAAGAATTCAAAGATTCCTTGGAGCGGCTGGGGGGATATAGCCTGGAACAGCCGGGAGAGTTAGTTGAACCCTAGACATCAGGGGAGAAAGCAGGAAGCAGATGAAGGATCATTATGGAAGAAAAATAAATTACATGCGTATCTCGATCACCGATTTATGCAATTTAAGATGTGTCTACTGTATGCCCGAAGAGGGGATTGAGAAACATCCTCATCGGAAAAACCTGTCCTTTGAAGAAATTCTAGAGCTCATTGAAGCTGGGGTTTCACTAGGGGTCAATAAGATTCGGCTAACCGGGGGGGAACCGCTGGTGCGTCATGGGATTGTCGATTTGGTCAGAAGAATCGGTGAAATCCCCGGGATTGAGGATCTTACCATGACTAGCAATGGGATCCTCTTGCCTAAATACGCCAAAGATTTAAAAGCAGCCGGTTTAACCCGGGTGAATATCAGCCTGGATACCTTTGACCCGGTCAAGTTTCATGAAATTACCCGGTGGGGTCAGCTCGAAGATGTTTTTGCCGGGATAGCGGCGGCCAAGGCAGTGGGGATGCATCCGATAAAAATCAACACCGTGCTGATTAAGGGGTTTAATGACAATGAAATCGAAACCTTTGTGAATTATACTAGAGATGAAGCGGTTGATGTGCGGTTTATTGAACTGATGCCCTTGGGTGAATCCAGCGGTTTTGCCGAAAACAAATACCTATCCAATGATGAGGTATTAAAACGAATGCCAGAGTTAACACCGCTTTTAGAACCGGATAAAACCGGACCAGCAGAATATTATCAGCTGCCCGGAGCCAAGGGTAGAGTGGGGCTGATCAATCCGATTAGCAAGCATTTCTGCAGCGAATGCAATCGGATTCGGGTAACCACTGACGGTAAGATCAAACCCTGTCTCCATTCGGATTATGAGATTGACCTGGTAGCGCTGCGAAAGTCTGGAAAAACTTATCAAGAAATCCTATTACAGGCGATCAATGAAAAACCGGAAAAACATCATATCAATGAAGATGAAAAGCAATTACTCAGAAATATGAACGAAATTGGAGGATGACATGGACAAAGAAATCTTAGAGTTCACCCATTTTAATGACGCGGGTCGCAGTAAGATGGTTGACGTTACTGAGAAAAAAAGCACGCAGCGGGTAGCCATTGCCAAAGGTGCTATCGCCATGAAAAAAGAGACCCTGCAAAAAGTCATTGACGGGCAGATGAAAAAGGGCGATGTTTTGGGAGTCGCTCAAATTGCCGGAATTATGGGCGTTAAGCGGACGGCCGACTTGATCCCGATGTGTCATAATATTTTTATTTCCGGCAGTGACATTGATTTTGAAATCGATGAGGTGAATTCAAGGATTTTAATCGAAGCGACGGTTAAAAACAGCGGCCAAACCGGCGTCGAAATGGAGGCTCTAACGGCGGTTTCAGTGGCCGCCCTGACCATCTATGATATGTGTAAGGCGGTGGACAAAGAAATGACTATTGAGACGATCTATCTGGCAAAAAAAACTGGCGGAAAATCCGGCGAGTTTATTAATCCCAACCATCAATAAAAAAACAGGAGAAAGCTAATGAGTGGAAAAGTAATTGCAATTAATATCAGTGAGAAAAAAGGTGTCATGAAAAAACCGATTCCGGTCGGTAATTTTATTGAGGATTTTGGCCTGGAAGGCGATGCCCACGCTGGGAAATGGCATCGGCAGGTCAGCCTTCTCGGCCAGGAGAGTATCGATAAAATGATCGCAATGGGTGCGGCGGGGCTATGTGCCGGTAATTTTGCCGAAAACATTACTACCGAGGGAATCTGTGTATATAAACTGCCGGTGGGAACCAAGTTAAAAATCGGAGAAACGCTTCAGGAAGTTACTCAGATCGGCAAAGAATGCCATTCCGGCTGCGAAATTGCTCAGCAGGTGGGGGATTGTGTCATGCCAAGAGAAGGGATCTTTACCATTATCCTGGAAGGTGGTACCATCAAAGCCGGAGATGCCATCGAGGTTGTCGAGTAGTCAGAGCAACAATCAATTAATTGGCACCAGATTAATAGTCAAATATTGCCAGATTTATGGGATTGTAAAGCATTGATCGAAAAAACTTAAAATTTTTCCAGCGATTTAACAAATTGCAAAAAATGATAGAATCTAGCTTGCATTATCAGAATTTAATGTTACAATAGTAAATGTTATCGCCGCACAAGTGTCTTTCATACAAAGACAGTCGCCTAATGGAGGACAATATGAATCAATTTATAAATAGTATGGCCGGAGTGGCCTGGAGTATCATCCCGATATTGCTGATCTTCTTTTTGATGTCAGGTATCATGTTTGTTTTTTATTTCAAAGTGAAAATTGAAGAAATATCGGTCTATTTAAAAAGTATTGCAGCTTCCCTCGAAAGGCTCTCAAATCGGCGAAATGACTACTAGAAAGAGTTTTATGGAGGAATTTATGTTTTTTGAAAAAGTAAAAGTTGCAGATCCTGAGATCTATGAACTCATGGAAAAGGAATTGCATCGACAACAAAGTCATTTAGAGCTCATCGCCTCTGAAAACTTCGTATCGGACGCAGTGATGTTTGCTATGGGAAGCCATTTAACCAATAAATATGCCGAAGGAACCCCAGGACACCGTTTTTACGGTGGCTGTGTTCACGTGGATACCATTGAGCAGGTTGCCATTGATCGTGCTAAAGCATTGTTTGGTGCTGAGCATGCCAATGTCCAGCCGCACTCCGGCGCCCAGGCAAATACCGCAGTTTACATGGGGATTTTAAAACCCGGGGATACGGTTTTAGGGATGCGCCTGGATCAGGGCGGGCATTTAACCCATGGTAGCCCGGCCAATCTGTCAGGAATATACTATAATTTCATATCCTATGGTGTCGATCAGATAACGGAAACCATCGATTATGATGAAATTGAAAGACTGATCAAAGACCATCAGCCCAAATTGGTGGTGGTCGGAGCCAGCTCTTACCCCCGCGCCATTGACTTTGAACGAATTTCAAAGATGACCAAGGCCGCCGGATGTTTTCTGATGGTGGATATGGCTCATATTGCTGGTCTGGTAGCAGCTGGACAACATCAAAGTCCCGTACCTTATGCTGACTTTGTCACCACCACCACTCACAAAACCTTAAGAGGCCCAAGAGGGGGCATTATTTTATGTAAACAGGAATATGCCAAACTGATTGATAAGGGCGTGTTTCCAGGTACCCAGGGCGGTCCCCTGGAGCATATGATCGCCGCCAAGGCGGTAGCCTTTAAAGAAGCCGCAACGCCAGAATTTAAGGCCTACCAGGAACAGGTGGTCAAGAATGCCAAAGTACTGGCAGCTGCCCTTGAAAATCGGGGCTTTCGGATTGTTTCCGGTGGAACCGATAATCACCTGATGCTGCTTGATGTGAGCAAAGTTGGCTTAACCGGAAAAGAAGCCGATGAAACCCTTGGAAAAGTCAATATCACCGCTAATAAAAATGCTATTCCTTATGATAAGGAAAGTCCTTTTGTCACCAGCGGAATCCGCGTTGGTACACCAGCCATTACCACCCGGGGTCTGGTTGAGGCCGACATGGAAGTGGTAGCTGATGCAATTGAAGCGGCGCTGATTAAAAAAGACATGGAACTGGCACTTGAAAAAGTCGCCTATTTAACAGAGAAGTATCCTTTATATCCGGGACTGATGGGCTAAGAAGAAAATAAGATCAAAGCAGATCATTTTAAAAACCGGGGTTTGTTGAGTCAAGTCCCGGTTTTTTATTAAGACAAGCCTGGTTAAAAAAGGAATAAGAAAGCGCAGGAAAACATGAACACTTTCATCTATTATAGCGTTCTTTATTTAATCGCAATAAATCTAATCACCTTTTTCTTTTTCAGGAACGACAAAAAACGTTCAAAAAAGGAGGCCTGGCGGATTCCAGAAAAAACGTTAATGGGATTATGTCTGATTGGTGGTTCAATTGGTGGACTTCTGGGAATGCGGCTTTTTCATCATAAAACAAAACACTTTTTATTTGCCTGGGGAATCCCGATTATTTTGATTCTTCAGATCGGACTGAGCCTGTTTCTTTTGTTAGGCGGATTGAATCAGCTGTTTTGATAAAAATAAGACAGGTCAGAAAAAAAGATGCATTCAGTCAGAAAAAAAGATGCATTCAGGCCTTGACAATTCTTTGAAAAGAGAGTATTCTATAGTGGTGTTCAAAATGATTTATGCGAGAGTGTTGGAACTGGCAGACAAGCACGTTTCAGAGGCGTGTGTCGCAAGGCGTACGGGTTCGACTCCCGTCTCTCGCACCATTTAGAATTTACAAAAACGGCTATTGACGCCGTTTTTTTTATGTCGTAAATTAATGTTATCACGTATGGCATTAATCTTGGTGGTTTGTTTTTTATTCTAAATCGTTTATTTCAGCCTTTTCTTTATCTTTTTCAGACAAATGATGTTATAATAACCAAATGACACGAACATCAATTAAATGAAAGAGGTTTTAATGAAGTTTCAGGAGATTTCAGATAAGCTGACACAATTTATAAATCGTTACAATTACCTGGCTGAGAATCGACGTGCCAATGTGCTTTTTTTACTCGCTTGTATTGTTTTAAAATATCTAGCGGACAATCAGCGCCTTGATTTTGAAGCCCATCAAAATGATATCAAAAAGAACTTTACCCTAAACTATATCCTGGGGCTCTGGCAGGGAAAGCCCCTTCAGGTGACTTTCTGGGAGCAAGAGCCGGGAGATCCCCAGCCGATTGGGAACGAGATCTGGGATTGGATCTGTGATCTGATCACTGCCACACCCTCTTTGGTCGGCGAGAATCCGGGGCTGATCGGCAGCCTTTACGAAGCAAGTCTGCTGATCAATCATAAGAAAAATCACGGTATCTTTTATACCCCGGAGAACATTGCCACTTATATGGCTGCCAATGTTTTGGGATCAAGCAAAATAGGGGATAAACTTGAAGAAATCCGGATATTGGACCCAGCTTGTGGGAGCGGATCCCTATTAAGTGCTGTTTATGATGTGATTATTTCAAAAAATGGCGAGTTAAGTCCCGATGAGAAAGCGGCACAGCATCGCCAGTTGCTAGAAACTGGTCTGCTGGGCGTGGATCGGGATCCGATTGCCTGCCTGGTGACCCGGCTGATCCTAACCTTAAAAGGAACAGAGTACGTCAAACCCCTGGGAGTTTTTTGCGGCGATATTCTTATCGATGAATTAGTAAAACCGAAGTCGGTCGATGTGGTAATCGGCAACCCGCCCTATGTGGGACACAAGGAAATCCAGGCCGACTATATGAAACTGCTAAAAAACCGCTATGGTGAGGTGTACCGGGACAAGGGCGATCTTTCCTATTGTTTTATCTACCGGGGTTGGGAACTGCTAAAAGCTGAAGGACAATTAATCCATATCACCTCCCGTTATTTTATCGAGGCCTTTTATGGTAAACCATTGCGAGCCTTTATCAGGAAAGCTTTTGCGATTGAGGAAATTGTCGACTTTAACGGTTTACGGGTTATTGAAGGGGTTGGAGTTGATCCAGCCATTATTAGACTAACCAAAGAAAATCGGATCGATGACGGTCAAACCATTCAGATTAAGCGCTTCTTGATCAAAAACCATAAAGCCGAAAGCTATCCCAAATTGATCCAATCACTTAATCAAAAAAATTGGCAAAGCGATCTTTATGAGTCGTTTGAACTATTGCAAGCCAGGCTAAGTGATGATTCCTGGCGGCTTTATTCGCCAGTTACGCAGGGGATCATTGAAAAAATTGAGAAAAAAACACCATTCAACCTGGATAATGTTGTGCAGAGTTTTCAGGGTATTATTACCGGCAATGACAAGGCCTTTATTTTTGAACAAACTGATCTGGCACTTCGTGCCTTTGATCCGGTCTTTTTAAAACCCTGGATTAAAAACAAGGACGTTAAGGCCTACCAGGTAACAAAACCGCAAAAAAAAATCCTCTATACCAACAAGATAAGGGACATTGATTTGTACCCGGAGGTGGTAGCCCATCTGGAAAAATACCGGGAAAAGCTTAAAAACCGCCGGGAATGCAAAAACGGCAAGCTGGCCTGGTATAAGCTTCAGTGGGGACGGGATCCGGATCATTTTGAAGGGCGAAAAATCGTCTTCCCTTATAAGGCAACTCAAAATCGTTTTGCTATTGATGAAAATAGATGTTATTTCAGTGCCGATGTTTATGGAATGATTCTCAAACCGCGGCTGTACCACCAGGTTACGGAGGAGTTTCTGGTGATGCTTTTAAACAGTCGGCTGTATAATTATTATTTTAAGTCCTACGGGAAAAAACTGGGAGACAAGCTTTATGAATACTATCCAAACACCCTGCTGCGGCTGGGAATACCGGACATAAAAGATGATACTATTAAGTTTTTTAAAGATACTTATGATAAAATTGTAGAATTAAATGAAAATGGAAACACTGCCGAATCTGGCAAGATGCTTGCTGAAATCGACCGGTGGTTCTATGATTTTTTTGAGTTAAGCCAGACAGAAATAGCCGTGATTGAAACGAACCGGTAATTACGAATGGATCAGCAGTTTTGTAATACCAGAATAAAATGCTATCGTGAAAGGACATTATGCAGGAAAGTTTTTTCAACCAGAATTATGAAGGCCAGATCGCCGATAATGCACCCCTTGCGGTAAGAATGCGACCCCAGACACTGGCCGAATTTGTCGGTCAACAGCATATCATTGGCCGGGGGAAACTCTTGTATCGGCTGATAGAAGCGGACAAACTATCCTCGGTGGTCTTTTACGGACCGCCGGGCACCGGCAAGACCTCATTGGCAAAAATTATTGCCAACCGTACCAATGCAGTGTTTTATGAGCTGAACGCGGTCACTTCGGGGAAAAAAGAAATCACTGAGATACTGGATAAGGCCAAAAACAATCTAGGCGTTTATAATAAAAAATCGATCCTCTTTATTGACGAGATCCATCGCTTTAATAAGGCGCAACAGGATGCGCTTTTACCCAGCGTCGAAAAAGGGCTGGTGACCCTGATTGGGGCGACTACCGAAAACCCCTATTTTGAAATTAACTCGCCGCTGTTATCCCGTTCCACCATTTTTGAGTTTTACAATCTGACCCCGGAAGACATCCGTGATGTGATAAAACGAGCGATCAATGATCGTGACCGGGGTTATGGGGTGATGAGAATTAAGTGTGATCCAGACGCCCTTGATCATTTTGCTGAGGTGGCTAATGGCGATGTCCGCCGTGCCTTGAACGCCCTGGAGTTAGGGATTCTGACGGTCGATAAAAACGAAGCCGGATTCATTCATATTGATTTGGAAACGGCTCAGGAGTGTATCCAGCAACGAGCCGTCCAATATGATAAAAATGGTGATAATCATTACGATACCATTTCGGCCTTTATCAAGAGTATCCGCGGTTCCGATCCCGATGCGGCGCTTTACTGGATGGCCAAAATGATTACGGCGGGAGAAGACCCCAAGTTTATTGCCCGTCGGATTGTCATCTCAGCCTCAGAGGATATCGGCAATGCCGAACCGCTGGCTTTAACGGTAGCAATGGCTGCTGCCGATGCGGTGCAGTTTATCGGCATGCCGGAAGCCCGGATTAATTTGGCCCAGGCAGTGGTTTTTCTGGCCTGCGCACCAAAAAGCAATGCCTCCTATCTGGCAGTCGACGCCGCCATTGATGCGGTCAAGCATATCTCAAACAGCAATGTTCCGGCGCATTTGCAGGATACCCATTATTCTGGCAGTAAAAAATTGGGTCGCGGCATGACCTACCAATACCCCCATAATTATCCCGGCCACTATGTCAAACAGCAGTATCTGCCGGATGATCTAGTCGGCACTCATTTTTATGGACCGACGGAAATGGGTTATGAACGCAAAATGAAGGAATATCTTAAGAAAAATGGAATAATCGAAATAGAATAGATACAATAAAATAAATACAGAAGGAGCGACATTTGAAAAAAGAATTACTAGAACAACAACAAAAAATGTTTAAACTGGAAGAAAATATCCACGGGTTTATCTTGAATAAAGAAGAATTTGTGGATGAAATAGATGGCTTCGCGCGAACCTTTGTCCATCAAAAAACCGGAGCCCGATTAGTGTATATATCAGCCGACGATGATAATAAGGTTTTTTCAATCAGCTTTCGGACACCGTCTACCGACAGCACCGGGGTGCCCCATATTCTCGAGCATTCGGTTTTATGCGGATCAAAAAAATACCCGGTCAAGGAACCCTTTGTTGAGTTAGCTAAAGGATCGCTAAACACCTTTCTCAATGCGATGACCTATCCCGATAAAACGATGTACCCGATTGCCAGCACCAATGCCAAAGATTTTATGAATCTGATGGATGTTTATCTGGATGCAGTTTTTTATCCCAATATTTATGAAAACCCCTATACCTTCTTGCAGGAAGGCTGGCACTATCACATTGAAAATGCGGACGATCCGATTATCTACAATGGGGTGGTTTATAATGAAATGAAGGGTGCCTTCTCCAATCCGGAAGAATTGCTGCAGAATAAGATTTTTGAATCCCTTTATCCGCAGTCCTGTTACCGATTTGAATCCGGCGGAGATCCAGACGTGATACCAGAACTGACCTATGCTGATTTTCTGGACTTCCATAAAAAATATTACCATCCCTCTAATAGCTATATTTATCTTTATGGCGATGGCGATGTCCGGGCGCACTTGAAATACCTTAATGAGGAATATCTTAGTGGCTTTGAAAAACAGCGAGTTGATAGTGAGATCATGGCTCAGCCGCCGCTTAAAAATCGGACAGAATTGCGGACATCCTATGGGGTATCGAAGGAAGAATCACTGGAGAATAAAGACTATCTGGCTCTTTCCGTGGTGCTGGGTGATAAATTATCTTATGAAGATGCCCTGGCCTTTGATATTCTAGCTCATATCATATTGAATAATAATTCGTCGCCGTTAAAAGAAGCCTTACTGGATTTAAAAATTGCTGAAGATGTCAGCTACCATTACAGCAGTTCGCTTAGACAACCCTATTTTTCGATTGTCCTTAAAAATACCGAGGAAAAACATCGCGACTTATTTGTTAATACGGTTGAGACAGTGCTAAATAAGCTGGCAAATGAGGGTCTTGATCCCCTTAGTGTCGAAGCGGGCATCAATATCCATGAATTTTCCCACATTGAAGGAGAATACGGTTCCTATCCCAAAGGTCTGATTTATGGGATCGAAATGATGGATGACTGGCTCTATGGTGACGACCCGATCGCCTACCTTAAATATAAGGCAGCTTTTAAAAAATTCAAGGACAGCTGGAAAGACGGTTACTTTGAAAAACTACTCAAACGGATGTTAATTGACAATACTCACCAAACTTTGGTGACAATTGTACCGGATAATACCTTGCAGGAAAAAGCCGATCAGGCGTTAGTTGAAAAACTGGCGGCTTTTAAAGCCAGTCTGACCCCGGCAGAACTCCAGGCGCTGGTTGATGAAACCCAAACCCTGATCCAAAAACAAAATGAAGAGGATGCTCCGGAAGATCTGGAGAAAATTCCTAAGCTGTCGCTGGCAGATATCAGTCGCACTGGCCGAACCTACCCTCTGGAAGTGACCGAAGTGCTCGATACCACACTGTTATATCACTCAGGTTTTACTGGTGGGATTTCCTATTTAAAACTTTATTTTGATTACAGCGAGCTGCCCCAGGAAGATCTTAAATATTTATCGCTGATGTGTAAAATGCTGGGTAGTCTCAGCACCGAAACGATGGATTTCCGGAGACTGAGTCAGGAAATTGAAATTCATACCGGCGGTCTGTCCTTTGGAATTGAGTCCTATGATGATGTTCATCATTTTGGCGATTTTACCTCCAATTGCTACGTTAAGGGTAAAGCGGTGGCTGAAAATATCCCGACCCTGATTAGTATTATGACCGATGTGATTACCCAGACCCGCTATCAGGAAAAAAACCTGATCCACGATATGATCCGCGAAATCAAGACCCATAAGGAGAGCCAGTTTTTAACCGCTGGCCATGTGGTTGGAGTGCAACGACTACAATCCTACTATTCTCAGTCAGCCCGGCTGTTTGAAGAATTTGGCGGCATTGAGTTCTATCGTTTTATTGCTGATCTGGAAGCCAACTTTGATGAAAAATTTGAAGCCTTGGCTGAAAAACTGGCCAGTATCGCGGCATTGGTATTCACCCGAAAAAAACCGCTGATCAGCATTACCGGCACCGAAGAAATCCGGGATCGGACCTTGGTCGCCCTGAGCCCTTATGTATCAGAACTGGCTTCGAAAAAAGCGGCCAAAAATGCCTTTACCTTTGAGACTGAAATTGCCAACGAAGGTTTTTTAACGGCGGCCAAGATTCAATATGTTTCCCAGGGCTATAATATCAGAGCTTTAGGATACCAATACGCCGGGTCTCAACTAGTCTTAAAAGGCATTCTTTCAATGGACTATCTCTGGAACCGGGTTAGGGTTCAGGGTGGTGCTTATGGTGCCTTTATCAGTATCGGCCGCGGTGGCGACCTGTATTTTGGATCCTACCGGGATCCTAAACTGAAAAAAACCTTTGAAGCCTATCAGGGTGTTGTTGATTATATCAATCAGCTTGATCTCTCAGAGCGCGAGTTGGAAAAGTATATCATTGGAACCATCAGCAGCAAGGATGTACCGCTGAGCGCCTCGGTGAAAGGTGAAATCGCGGACAATTTCTATTTCAGTGGCGTTACCGCCGCAGATCTGCAAAAAGAGCGGGATGAAATTTTAGAAACCACTGTTAAACAATTAAAAAGCTATGCAA
>Ga0180017_100258_pt1 | contig 20553 bp, 22 predicted proteins | sample KR46_S_MetaG_FD_129674 | JGI IMG/M metagenome (GOLD analysis project Ga0180017, IMG submission 129674) | Groundwater microbial communities from the Olkiluoto Island deep subsurface site, Finland - KR46_S_MetaG | ecosystem: Environmental > Aquatic > Deep subsurface > Groundwater | place: Finland...
AGCATGATCAAAAAGAACACCCTTCACTTTAAATTGAATATGTTTATTCTCAGTATAATTTTTTTGATTGTTACAATTGGTTTTATGATAGCAATCAACATTTTTATTGCCATCTATGAAGCAGATGTAATAAAGAAAATTACATCCGGGATTCCCGCTTTTAAAATGGTTGTAATTGACTCCAACACCGATCAACTGCTATTAGATACGGCAAAATTAGTCGACCCAGCCTATCAGCTGCTGATACAAAGAAATAGCACGACCGAAAAGCTGTTAAAAGACGCAATCCACTATTCAAAGCACAACGAGATTGGCTTCATCCAAATCAGAGGTGCTGGTTACGTGTCTTATGAAGAGCGCTACTGTGATCCCAGTATTTTGAGCTTAGCTGCCCAAAACACTGAGCTGAGCGGAACTAAACCGACCACCTGGATCGATGGCAATTCCAAAAGCGGATTACAGCTTTTCTGTCACTACCCTATCTTAGATCCCGACAAAAACTTAATTGGTGATATTCTGGTAGGAATACCAGTAGCCATGCAAGCGGATGTGGAGTATATTAAAAACACCTCAGCCTTTGATGCCACTATTTTTTCGGGAGATAAAAGGGTTGCTACCACGATTGTCAAAAACAATGAGCTCCAAATTGGTACCACTCTGGATGAATCGATCGCAGCCATTGTCCTGCAAAATGGTAACGATTACTATGGAAAAGCAGAGATCTTAGGTGAGCCCTATATGGTTGCCTACGCACCTGTTTTCAATCATCTAAATCAGCCGGTGGGGGCTTTGTTTCTCGGTAAATCAATGGTCTCAATGGTTAACCTGCGTAATCAAATTATTATATCATTAACCCTATTAGGACTGCTGATGCTGATCTTTTTTTATCCCATTTCAAGTCGCTGGCTGAAAATCAATGTGACTCATCCGATTAGCTGGGTTGCCAAAGCTATGAAAGGCATTTCTGACGGTGATTATCTGGTCATCAAAAACATGCCGATCGCGAAAAATGAAGAAATCGATATTCTTCAGACCACCATGGCATCGATGGTTACGGAGCTGGCTGCAAGTCAGCAGAAGCTAGAAACAGCGGCGTTTATTGATCCCACCACTGGGCTTCACAATCGGATCTATCTTTATGAAAAATACGGCGGTTTGTCGCTATTTAACAACCAGGAAAATGTCTCTGTGGTATATTATCTGGATGTCGATAATCTAAAATACATCAATAACTTGTTTGGTCATCGTGCTGGGGATAGATTACTGATTCAGATTGGAAAATCCTTACAAGCAATGGTAAAGAAATGGCCCGAATATCAGGTCTACCGAATATCAGGTGACGAGTTTGCCATTTGTAAAGTAGGTTTTTTCGACCGTGAAAGGGTAACGATCTTATCAAAGAATATCCTCTCCACTTTTGAGAAAGCCTTTACCATCAATGATCAAAACATCAGTACCAGTGTCAGCATTGGGATTTCCTACAATGATTGCTGTAATGGCACAAAATGTCCGGTCTGTAACGGAAAATGTAAAGATAACCTTGAAAAACTATTAAAGAAAGCCGAACTCGCCATGAATCAGGTTAAGCGCAATGGTAAAAACAATTTTATGTTGTTTGATCCCTCAATGAACGAAGCCATGCAGCGAACCGCTTCGCTGCAGCAAGATTTGAAATTGGCGCTTGAAAATGAAGATTTAGAAGTTTATTATCAGCCGAAATTTGATCTGGAAAAGAACCGTTACGATGGCATGGAGGCCTTGCTTCGCTGGAATCATCCCAGCCGCGGTTTTATCCCCCCACTTGAGTTTATCAAGGTAGCGGAAGAATCCAGCCTGATTGTTGAATTAGGCGCCTGGATCCTAGAAAAGGCCTGTCGCTTTATTAAAGACTATAATCATCAGCATCAAACAAGTTATTCCATCGCCGTCAATGTGTCTACTGTACAGCTTCTAAACGAACGCTTTGAAGACAGTGTCTTACGGATTCTCAAGTCAACCGGCCTTGACCCAGCTTTTCTTGAACTAGAAATCACGGAGTCTGTATTTATCCACTCGATTGAATCTGCCTACGCAAAACTCGACTTTCTTAGAGAGAAAAATATCAGTATTGCTTTAGACGATTTTGGAACCGGTTATTCATCCCTGACTTATTTGAAATCCTTACCTATTTCGACATTAAAACTGGATAAATCATTTATCGATGATATTGCATTAAATTCGATCTCATTTGAAATCGTAGACAGTGTCATCCAAATCGCCAGCAGCATCGGGTTGAACATCGTCGTTGAAGGGATTGAAACCAACGAGCAGCTGGAGATATTAAAACGTCTAAAGTGTCATAAAATACAAGGCTACTATTTTTCTAAACCGGTACCTGAGTCAGAAGTATCTCAGGTACTTAGCGAATATCAGTAAAAACCCATCGTTGTTGATTTTTAGATCGCGCAATATTTACTGGACTTAGTCAACCAAGATCACCCGATTGGGTGATCTTGGTTTTTTGATTCAATATTCTGGACGATCTCGAAATATCGTTTCGTGGCAGCCTTTGATGGTTTGCCTTTTTTGCAGATCTCCAGCTGGCTGAGTTTGCGGTTAGGTCGCTCAACAATGATGTTGCCTTGGCTATCTAGTTTCTGTTTTAAAACCGACAGCGCTGCTTTAAAGCGCTCATCTTGCCGGGCTTTTTCGTAAAAAGAAAGTACATAGACATAATAAAAAAGATTATATCGTAAAAACGGATACTCGACCTGCATAAATAAGCTCCCCATGCCATAATGGCATGGGCCGACCGGTGTTTTCACAGTCCAGTGGTCGAGCAGGGTTTCAACAGCTCGGTCAAGTTCAGCTATCCTTTTAGGCGTTGCCGCCAAACGAAAGGCATCCAGTACAAGGAGAGTCACCCCAGGATTTGAGGCATCGGTTTCAGGACCACGACCGAATAAAAATTTATTGCATCGCCAACCGCCATCCGTATAACGATCAGAAAATAGATAATCCAGGCCTGCCTGAACCCGGGGATCACTGCTATAACCATTCCGGCACAGACCGGTAACCGCATGGGCTGTGTGACAGGGATAAATCGCACCCTTGGGGGCAATACGCACCCGACCGTCGTCTCTAAACGCCGCCAGAACTAGCTCGGCCGCCCCCTGAAGCGCTTCATGATCACTAGGTACCTTGAGTTCACTCATGATCATCAATGCGGTCAGGGTGCTAATCGGTTTTTCAATGCCCAGTCGCCCGTCCGGGGTTGCCCAGTAATCTGCGCCATTGTCATAACGGGTGCCCAGAATCAGGTCAAAATCCGCCTGATTTAAAACATCATTCGTCATCATTTTTGCTCCTTTTTAATGTTCACAAGCTGATCCCGGCCAATTGGGCAACTTCTTCCCGACGCAATCCCGGTGTTCGCCGTCGCTGGCCTGATAAAAGACCTACCTGGGAAGGCATTATTTTTGCTCTCCGGGTTTTCAGGAAATCACCAAGCTCCTTGTATCGTTGCTTTTCGCTATCCATCGACTATCCTTCCTATTATAATTTATACCAGTATAAATACACTTCTGGTAATATTATAGCATCTGTAATATGCTTATTCCAGTAAAACGAATCAAACGATGGAGGTTATCTAATGAAGATAGAGTCAACAAAACTGGTTTATTTTTCACCAACAGGCACCACAAAAACTGTGGTTGAAAGCATTGCCCGGGGGTTTAAGGCTACTGCAGTCGAACGGATCGATCTGACCAAACCGTCCTCGCGATTGCAACCATTACAAACCGGAGAAAACGAATTTCTGATTGTCGGTGTGCCTGTTTATATGGGTAGGGTACCGGAGTTAATCCGGGAATGGCTACAGTCCATTGATGCCCTGAACACGCCAACGGTCTGTATTGTTGTTTATGGCAACCGGGTCTATGACGATGCCCTACTTGAACTGAAAGACATTCTCACCGCTGACGGATGCGTTCCCATTGCTGCAGGAGCATTTATTGGCGAGCATTCCTTTTCCAGTGATGAAACACCCATTGCCAGCGGCCGACCTGATCACCACGATCTCAACCGGGCAGAAACATTTGGCCAATTAATCAGAAAAAAACTGGATGTACTTCTATCGATCACAGAATTTGAAGCTCTGCTTGTGCCTGGAGAATCCCCCTATCGCGGTCAAACCAAACTCTGGGATGTTGATTTTATTGCCGTCAACAGTGACTGCAATCAATGCCAGTTCTGTGCTAAGGCCTGTCCGACAGGAGCTATCGATGTCGAAAACAGCCGTCTGATTGATCAGCAAAAATGTATTACCTGCTGCGCCTGCATCAAAAGTTGTCCTCAGCACGCCAGAACGATTAAAGCCGGTCCGGTGTTTGATGCGTCGATCCGACTCAACTCCCTCTTTAAAGAACCTAAGCAGCCAGAATTCTTTTTTTAGTAGTATCCAGCTGCTATAAAAAACCCCTATACCGATCGATAAGAATCGGTATAGGGGTTTGGTTTAGTTGTACAAAAATGTTGGTGTACCTAAAAAACAACGACTGCTTTCCTTGATTTATTGCTTTAATCAGTCTTTATTGTTTTTAATTGGCTGGCGCCGGTGCTTTTACAACAATTAGTTCCAGCGTTTCTGGGTACATGTTCTTGACATTCATTTTTGTTTTAAACGGTATTTTAAGCAGCGTTCCTGCTTCATATTCATGAACCTCCTGATCATCAAGTCCAATCGATAATCTTCCTCTGATAACGGTCATATAGACGTTTGAATTAGAAAAATGCTCAGGAAGACCCTCTTCTTTATTAAATACCATATGCAGATAATGGACGTTTTCGTCAAATATCACTTTTTCGACAGCCTTATTATCGCCTCTCGACAGTTTGAAAATTTGTTCTATCATTTGTTTTCCTCCTTTTTAATACCGTCCGAACCAGTTCGGACGGTTCACAGAATTATCAGATTGTTATTTTAGCAACTTCTCTAAAATATTGACAAATCGCGTATTGCTGATGGGATGATGACTGATGATTTTTCTATCATAAATAATAGCAAAGGTTCCAAAGGGGCAGGGAGAATTCTGTGCTGCCTCTACATCAGACAGGTCAATTAACTGAACCTCCAAATGAAAATCATCCTGTGCCGTTGCCATCATCGCTTTGACATTTTTCTCAGTATAGGGGCATTGCGGTGAACGTAGGATTGTTAAGCCTGATCCGAAATTTTCCAGATTTGCCTGCATGTCTTCCTTGAATTTCGGATCTTCTGTTTTGACATCGAACTTTTTGACCATCAAATGAAAATCAGGCTTCGCTTGATCGACAACCTCAAATCCCATTTTTTTAAAAATCGCATCATTAGCCATGAATGATCCCTTACGGGTCACCACCGTCACACCTTTCATCCCGTCATTTTTTGCTTCGTCAATGCATCCCTCAATCAAAGCCTGCCCAAAGCCTTTACCTTTATATTCTTTTTTCAGCCCGACATAGAGACAATGGATAAACATATATCCATCTGCCTCAACGGGACGGTGCGCATAGTTTCCGGGAATGTACTCGATCATGCCTTGATACCCGCCATCTTCACTTATCACCGCCTTGATCCTCAGTCCTTTCGGATAATAGTCGGTAAACCACTGAATCTTATTACGCAACTCAGCGTGTTTCTTGATATCCTTATAGCCACATACTCCATAGTCCGCAATATTTTCCGGCGTCACGTCTATTATTTCAAACGCACTCATCCTAGCTTACCCCTTTCTTTTTCCACTTCATGGGTTCCTTTCTCAATCAAACATAATTGAGCGCATTAAACTTTTAGAGTCGATTCACCGCCTAATTGACAGATCATCAGGTATTCCTGATCCAGTTCATCAATCACGACAAAGCCAACCGCTTGATACATTTTCAACGCATAATTGTCTTTCTGTACAGCTAACGACGTCTGTCGGTAGCCCTTTGCTGTCAAGTGTTGCAGCATCCCTTTCATCAGCGCAGTGCCGATGCCGGAGTTACGGTATTCCGGATATAGCGAGATGGCGAATTCCGGTGTTTCATCATCAATATTTCCAAATCCCCGAACCTTTCCGGCAATAATTCGGGTCCACACGGCACCAATAATTTTGTCATCACACTCGGCAACCAGGCAATGATCATCCCTTCCGCCAAAGTTTTCGATATAGACCTGCAGTTCCGGCTGTTTGATCACATCCCGTGGTAAGTGGTTTTGCTGGTCGGGCTGAAAAATGGCCTCGTATAAAAAATCAGCGAGCAATGGTATTTCTGTTGGTTTCATTTCTCGAATAGTATAGTCTTTCATGCTAATCCTTTCCGCTATTTAGAAAGGACTGACAACAATAATCGCTGTCAGTCATTCCCGTACGCCGTTTTAATTCGAAATAAACATTTGGGTCCAATAATGACCATAACCAGAACCAGCTTGGGCGTAGCCAACGCCTAGCTTGTTAAAGCCCGGATTTAAAATATTCGCCCGATGTCCCTCAGAATTCATCCATCCATTCATAACTGCTTCAGGACTAGAATAACCGGCGGCAATATTTTCACCGGCTCGATTGTAATTAATGCCTAATTCAGTCAGGACGGTAAAACAGCTGCTTTGATTAGGCCGGGTGTGTGAGAACAACTGGATAATTTCTTCAGCTCTAATTTGGGCGGCCCGGGTTAAGGTGGGTTCGCTGGTTACCATACCCAAATTTCTGGACGCCCGTTCTTTATTGACCAGGGCGATCACCTGAGCCTCAAAAGAAGGCTTGGTTGTCTGAATAATAAATGGGGTGTCCGTCTTTCCCGGAGCCGCTGAGCCCTTTGGCTGAACGATAATATGAATCCCTTCGAGACGATAGGAAAAGCCCTGGGAACCTGAACTTTCGCCATTTTTTGCCCAATCCATCCAGCCATAGTTTTGGATATGAACCTGATAGTAAACATCAAATTGCTCGGCATTCGCCCCAGTGAGTTTGATCTGGATCCCTTCCAGACGCAGGCTTTGACCTGAGGTTCCACTCATTTCACCGTTGCTTTTCCAACCTCTGCCGGTATCGGCCTCCCAGCCAATGTTCTGAATATGGGTTTGATAGGTAATCCCCAATTCAGTTGCCGGGGTATCCAGTTTGACTTCAATCCCCTCCAGGCGCAAACTTAAGCCTGAGGTTCCGCTCATTGCTCCATTTGATACAAAATCCTGCCAGCCAAGATTCTGGACATGGGTCCGGTAACTGACATTTGGCGTACTGGCGGCCAATATATTATTAGGCATAATCGCGATGCTGAGTACTAACGCAAATAAAAAATAGAAACACCATTTTGCAACTCGACTCATCTTACTTTTTGGATGATCTAATCTAACGGTCATCCATCTCCTTTTTAGTATTATTTGTTATAAGATGATTATCGCATAGAATAATTAATCCTGAGTCGTGATGGATATTGATAAGCTGATTTTCAGTATTTATTTAGCTGTTTACTTAATTTTCGCCTTTTCCGCTGTAACAATTGTTTGATTTTTAAATGTGATCATTCTTTCTCAATACCATTACCTTACTATAATCACAATGAATTGTTTGCGTCATTTCAAAACCAAACCGGAAAAAATACTGCTCCATCTCAGTTTTTAAAAAATCCTCAAAGCCTGCAGATTCTGTTTTTTTAACCAGGTAAAACGGGATCCGTTTGAACCGGCTGACTGGTTCTTCCCACTCCACGACAATCAATTTTCCGGTGTTCTTCAAAACTCTTCGTGCCTCTCCAATTAGCTGCCCCGCCAGATCAGGGTTTAACTCATGCAATACCAGCGATATCAGCACCACATCAAATTCTTCACTTGGAAATTGCAGATTGGCCGCATTCATATGAATCAGCTTAACGTTGGATAGCTCCTCTTGCTCCAGTTTAGCTGCGGCTTTTTGTAGCATCGCAGCAGAAATATCGATCCCGATTACTTTGGTATTTCTTCTGGCCTCGGCAATGGCGAAGGCATTAACCCCGGTGCCGGTACACATGTCCAAAACTCTTAAGGGTTCATCACCTAGTATCGAAATGACGGCATTGCGGGGGCTGGTGGCCGGCTTTCTGAAGTAGATCCGATCCAACACATCATAGAACTTGGCATTCAATTGATAATTTTCATCTGCTCCCATTTTTTCTCACTTTCGCTAACAAATCAACATTCTGAAAGATTTATTCGACACTAATTTCCCTGTTTAATGGCTCATATCCCACTGAGAAATGTTTTTCCAACTTAAATGCTATTTTTCTGGTTCCTCTTTATAAACTAAACTCAGCAAAACCTGGAATTCTTTATGAAAGTCGGTTTCGCATTTCTGCTTTTTTTCAAAGTTGCTATCAAAGGCTTCCAATGCTGTTTGGTCAATCTGATGATATACTGACGATTCTTCAAATCGGCCGCTGATTTTTTGAAAAGCTCCGGGTTGGAGTTCATAAGCCAGCAGGCCGACTGCAAAGTAGCCGTCAGCGGTGGTGATATCATACCTCTCCGCTGCTCGGAAACCCAGCCGTCCATAAAAACGGGGATCGCCATAAATGAGAATCGCCTTGAAGCCCATTTGCGTGGCAGCCTGAATGGCGTGTTGAATCAGTTTCCGGCCCAGCCCCAGCTTCTGATAGTCCGGTAAAATGGTCACCGGCCCAAAGCTAATGACTTCTGTTGCGATTCCGTTTGCATCGATGATCTTGGCTGTGGAGAAAATAATACTGCCAATGATTTCACCGTCAGCTTCAATCACAAAATCCAGCTCTTTGATGAAGTCCGGGCTTTTTCTCAAATTATGCAAGAGAAAATGCTCATCGGCGCCTGGTTGAAAATGGTTCCAGAATCCCTCGCGAGTGACTTCTTCAACTTTCCGGTAGTCTTTTTCTTCTTCATTTCTGATTGTTATATTCATTGTAATCTCCTAAATATTCTTATTGTCGTTTCCGTTGAAATTTAGTTCGCTATCGTAGCAATTTTCTTCAGCACACTTCGCCGACAGATGATTTTACATAAGATTGTATTGCCAATTCCAATCCCCATGATAAATCATTTGTTTATTCTTACCGCCATCGATGGTGATGGTTTCCCCGGTGATAAAATCCTGCTGACACAGAAATAAAACCATTTTTGAGATGTCTTTGGGTGTGCCAACCTTGCCGGCAGGGATCGACGCCTTGTCTGGCGGGCTGTGATCGGTCTGATCGTTGACTTCAATCCATCCTGGTGCAATGCAGTTGACTAAGACATCTGGACCCAATGAAATGGCCAGGGCATGGGTCAGGGCAACAATGCCGCCCTTGGCACTGGCATAGGCTTCGCTATCTGGTTCTGATTGGAAGGCTCTAGACGAGGCGATATTGATAATCCGACCGCAATTTTTAATCAGCTCGTCCCGACACAGCCGACTTAATTCATAGGGCGCTTTGATCCCCACCGATAAAACATAGTTAAAGCCTTCGTAATCCAGGCTTGATAAGATGCCGTTGTTGCCCTTACAGGCGTTGTTGATCAGCACATCGATGCGCCCCAGTTTCGCCATGGCAAAGCAGACAAATTCATTGAGCGCTGCCGGACTCGCGACATCGCCATAAAAATAAAACAGATTGGTATGTTCGGCCGCAAATGCCTGGGATGTATCTTTATCAAAATCCATAAAGCAGACTTGCGCTCCGGCTTCCAGAAAATCCCGGCAAATTTGCTTGCCAATACCATGACCGCCACCGGTAACTAAGATACCTTTTTGCATAAGATTGCTTCCTCCTGTTTTTCTATTCTTATTTATCTTGAGGCCGCCACTGATAGAAATTTCTGCCCGGTATTACTTCAGCATTCCACTTCATCAACTTTCCGCCCTACTATAATCCCTGATAATCGCCTCGATCCCAGCAATGGTTTCGGCTTTGCTTAGGACATAGTCGCTATTTGGCAGGTTGTTAAAGAAGTCATCAAAGGCATGGATGATATTGGCTTCGTTAATGGCCAGATGCTTAAAGATGGTTTCATCACCGCGCTGATAGTGAAGAATCAGCCGGAGGGTTGGGTCTTCTTTAGAGAACTCCACTGCCGAATTCATGAACAGCCGATCCTCATTGATGGCAAAGCACTTTCGTTCACTGGCAACCAAGTCAGCATGCAGTTGTTTAATCAGTTGCAGCCGTTCTGCAGCAGCAAAAGGATGAACCATCTCTTGCGGCAGATAGATATAGCCATCCTCCATGAATTGCCGCAAATATTTCAAAGAAAATACATCCACCATCCACTTGTTATCCGCCCGGAATTTATCATAAAATGGCATCACTGCCGCAAGCAGGGCATCAGCATAAGGAAAATCCCGGTTTAGCTGTTTTTCGATCATCTCATTGGTATAATAACGGGAAAAACAAGGTATGGGCTGCATCACAAGTTTTGTAGGGAGCGCATCTTCCAGGGCGTAGATCTCAAAGAGATCCCGGCTTTCCTGAATAAACGGGGAGCTATTGTCTAAGAGCTCTGAAAAATAACCAGCATATAACTGATAAAGGCCTGCATCCCAATACACCACCGCAGTGGCGAGATCCTTTGAAAGCGTGATCAAACGATCGGTAGTTAACAGATAATATGGAAATACCCCGCTATCGACCGGGTGCCCGTCCGATGAGCGGTAATAAAAACGGGATTGATAATCGACATTGTCCAGCAGCGACAGTGATGCCAGCTTTTTAAAGGCCAGCAGACTTTGGTCAGCTTCAGACTCGCTGCAATTTTGGGGAAAGCTGACAATATCCTGTAAAACCAGATTTTTTTTTGGAGCCCATCATTTGCTGAAAAATATAATCATAGACTGTATCCCAGTCATAAGGAATGACCTGGCGGATTTGTGGTGTTGCACTGGAAAAAAATTCGCAATCAATGGCGTTTTCGACCATTCGCAGCACATTGCTTTTGCCACTGACAATTTCCATCCCATCAGTTGGCCTACTTTTTATGGCTGTACCATTTTTCAAACCGATTTTTTTAGAAAAAGGGATGGTGTGTTCAGTAAGTTCCGCAATCGTTTCGATCAGGTCGATGATGGCCTTGCGGTTATAATAGTTTCGTTGGCCAATGGTTTCCATTTCCAGCAGGTTTTTTAGTTCATCTTCTTCTGCCGCCGACAGCCTCAACGCCTTACACAGACCGCCAAAAAAGCTTTTGGATGGCAACCGCTCGCCGGTTTTTACCCGCTGCAGGGTCGAGCGGTTGATCTTGCCGATCTCCGCCAGCGATTGTATCGTTTCACCGCTATCGACAATCAGATCTTCAATTCTTTGCGTAAATAATGACATTTTCAATTCTCCTTCTTCAAATGATAGTTGTTTCAATGATTATATCTTGTCTTATCTTCACTGTACTTTCGCTCTGACATATTCAATCGCTTCTTTACCAGTGATGTGTTCGACGTCAATAGCAATCAGATAGGTTCGGGTACATTCGGCTATTGCCTTTTGTTTGTCTGTTTCTGATTGTTCTCCAGAATACTTTTCTACTAAGGCTTTAAAAGCACTTTGCCATTCATCTCCTTCCACCATTCTCGCCTGTCCAAAAACGATGACACTACGAAAATAGCTGGTGTACTCGGCACTGACAATCGTATCCTCATCGATAACCGCAAAAGACACTTTTGGATTTTCAAAAAATAGCATCGATTTTATGTCCCTCTTTGGCAGAGTGAAAATAGACTTTATCGTTAAAATAAACATAGCTGAGGGGCACGGCATAAGGATAGCCATCATCACCAAAACAGGCAAGAACCCCATTGGTAGAGCGGTTCATGACGGCGATGGTATCTTCCTGTGACATTCGTTGTTTGCTTCTTCGCATTTTCCTGAACATGTTTTACCTCGTTTTCTGTAAGAAATATAAGTGTGCCTAATTTCGTCAGATGCTGCTTTCTATATCCTTTAATGATTTTCCATTATCATTCACCCACATCGTTAAGCCGTTGGCACTGGCATAGGTTACAAAGGCTGCGGCAGCTGAAGGGCTTTTAAACAGAATATCTTCTGCCAACACATTATTGCTGTCAATTTTTTCAGCATATTGTTCGCGCAATTGCTTGATCCCATCTGGACAACTCGCAGTCGGATTTTCTGAAACGATACCGCCTTTAAAAACAACAAACCCTTCATTTGTTCGACGCCCTTTAGCATTCTCTTTCGTTCTTTTAAGATAGAGGATCTGCTCATCCTCAGCGTCCACGGCTACATTTGCTGATAATATGGTTATTGGAACAAGTGGCTCGAATAACTTATGACCCAATGTCCCGACAACGATTTTAGCATTATCGATGAATTCCTCAAGTTCACTTTCTTTTTCCTCAGTAACATTGCCGGATGTCGGTTCATTCCCATTCTTGACCTGATACCGCTTTGCTTCTTTTGCCAAGCTACAGAAACGGTTTTCAAGGTAACTTATCTCGGTGGGGCCAAAGGAATTATTTGAAGTTGTAAAGACAACAGCCTCTGTCCAATAGTCCTTTTCGGCGTTGCGCTTGTGTTCCTGTAGTCTGAAGAGAATACCTTCACCGTTTTTTCTTGCCCCTGCTTGCCCAACATAAACAACATTTTCACCGGTTTGATCTGAAATGCCAAATAAAAAATAAATGCCGCTTTGTTTGAGATCATCCCGCTCTTTGCATTGATCCAGCTCAGTGCGCGGTATCTTGTAGGCCACCCCTGTCCAGTTTGCCAAGGTGCATTTCATCCGGCCGCCTGGCTCTCCGTCCATCAGATATAAATTTATATTTCTTCCGCGTTTTGACATTGATGCCTCCTTTTTTCCATGGCCTTACCACTTTCTTTATAAAACTCTGATTAGCTAAATTATTTTATTTGCTTTTTACCCCGCTCACCCAATCCGCACCGCATTCTCTTTAACCGCTTTCACAATTTCCACCAGCCGCTGCTGTTTGGTCAGATCGAACAGCTTGCCGAAGCTTTGCGGTTTGTCAAAGGGCGGTTTCATCAGTTCGGTGACGTTTTCGATGTAGCCGTTCTGGACCACGTAGTCGATGACCTTGCGGACGAAGACGATCTGGGACTGGTTCAGGGTCTGGTGCCCCGGCCGATCATCTGCCAGAACTTGGTTTTCGATCGGACCTTTTTAAACATCACCAGATTGACGCATTCCGGGACATCGATACCGGTATCCATCATGTCCACCGACACGGCGATGTAGGGTTCTTTTTCGGCGATATTGAAATCGTCGATGATCGTCTGGGCGTAGCTGTCCTCACAGGTGATCCGTTTGGCAAAGCCACCTTTAAGATGGGGATACAGGTGGTTGAACCGTTTGAGCATAAACTCGGCGTGTTGTTTATTCTAAGCAAAAACAATGGTCTTGCCGATCCGGTCGCCGCCAGCTCCAAAGCCTTGCGACAACCCACCGCCGACATCACCGGCGAGGACGCAAACACCCGCTCAGCCTCGGTGCAGGCATTGGCGAACAGGGCATATTCTTTACGAGTGATCAGGTATTCAAAATTTGATGGCATAAGGTTACCTCGTTTTGACAGTAGTTTTCTTCTGATTGATCTATGCGAATTAGCACTTAAGAACTATTTTACCGGCTTCTTTCCTTCAATCTTCTGTTGGGTATCTTTCAGGCTTTCAATGAAATCCTTCTCCACCTGGGACAGCTCGGTTTTTGTTCTATCCCGATACTTTTCATACTCCAGTTCGGCTTTAAACTTGGCCTGATCATGACTTATTTTCCCGGCATTGCTCAGTAATTCACTACCACTCATTTTAATGAAATCATCCAGTTTGGCAATCCAGTCTTTCATATACATGGGTTTTTGTCGAATTGCCTGGAGTTCGGCAAATTCCAGATAGGCTGAGACCAATCGGTTTAAGATGTTGATTTCGTCTTCATTGAGATAGTTCTTAGCGATTCTGACATCGGCCTTTCTGGGCTGTCCGCCTTCAAAAGCGGTCATTCCCATAAATTCTTTTTCTGCGTTTGAGCGTATATAAACAATCTCAGCAGCGGTATGACCATGGGCAGCAAAATGCATTTTATTCTGGATCGTTTTAAAAAAATCTCTTGTGATTTCGGAGTTGGGTTCATAGTCAATACTGGTGGCATAAATATCCAAAATTTGACGGTAAAAAACTTTCTCACTGGAGCGGATGTCCCGGATTCGTTCCAGCAGTTCTTTGAAATAATTCCCGCCGCCAGCCTGCTTGAGCAGGTCATCATTCATGGCAAATCCTTTAATAATGTATTCCTTCAGCCGTTGAGTCGCCCAGATGCGAAACTGGGTGCCCCGGTGAGATTTAACCCGGTAGCCGACGGAGATGATGATGTCAAGGTTGTAATGCATCGTTTTTCGTTTTACTTCTCGTATTCCTTCATTTTGAACTGTCAAGTAATCCTTGACAGTTGATGATCGTTCAAGCTCACCTTCTTTAAAACAGTTGTTGACGTGTAAACTGATATTTTGCTTCGTTGTCTGAAAAAGATCTGCCATCTGCGCCTGGCTTAACCAGACAGTATCACCATCCATAGTAACTTCAATCTTTGTCTGGCCGTCGTCCGTCTGGTATAAGAGTATTTCAGATAGGTTCACGATAATCACCTCACATTTTTAACTTTTAATGGCTTGGAATTTTTTTAACCGAATCATCAGCACTGGTCTAGTTTAACCCGGGCGATTAGATTTGCACGCCTTGTTTTACCCCAAAAAAAACCGCAAAGTTTAAATATTTGAAAATACAATCCACTTTGGAAAATCCTTCAGCAAGGAGCCAGGCCATCTGCATGTTAAGGGGGGCGGTTTGATCAAAGGAAGTGCGATGATAGTAAGACTGCAGTTCATCATCCGGGATTTGTCTCGTTTTGACAAAATCATGCCAGATACTGATAAACTGGGTTTCGATTTCCGGATCAGGACTTAACACCTGATCAGCATTGACAAAGATTCCCTGCGGTTTGAGGTTTGCAAAACAGCTTTTGTAAAGCCCACGCTTCTTTTCATTCGGCAGGTGGTGGATCGACAATGCCGATACAATGGCGTCATATTTTTCAGAAAACTGATGGGTCGTATAGTCAGCGGCGATATAGTCAATCTGCTCCAAACCGGCAAAGCGTTCCCGGGCCAGATCGAGCATATTTTCGGCCTGATCAATTAGGGTAATCTGCGCCTGGGGGTAGGCTGCCAGCACAAAGGCCGATAACAGCCCGGTGCCGGCACCGAGATCGAGAATCTTAGGCGACTCGGTATCAAATTGCAGAACTGAAATGGCCGCCTGGTAAAAGGTATCATAGCAGGGGATGAAATGCCGGCGGTTGGCATCATAATCCTGACTGTATTGGTTGAAAACGTCTTTTAAATGCATTGCTTATCCTCTTTTCGTTGTAATGGCTAGGCTGGTTGTTTAAGTGGGTCGGTATAACTCTCCCGTTGCTTTTTTGACGTATTAGTTGAGATATGTACCGTAGAAAACTTTTCGTGGTTTTTAATTTTATTTTTGAGCCGCAATCAGCATCACTTTTTCCACTGATTGGCACACGTCTTCCCAGGCAAATTCATTGGCATAGGGATTTTTCGTTTGGTAAGCCTGCCACAACGCTTTCATCTCTGTACTCTCAAAAATCTCTTTTACCGTCACCTTTTGACGGGTTAGTAAGTGTTCACCATGTCGCTGTTTAGCGGTCTGATAAATTGCGTTAGCAAGAATGCCCGGTTCAATGGGATGCATTGTTGCATGCATTAGAATATGAATATCGTAGTAGTCACGCATCCGGGTGTTGTAGGTACCAAAGGATAAAATGCCATGATACTTTTCTGCCAAGACTGTTTCCAGATTATAAGCCAGATTGAGATGGATCGTGCCTCAAACATTAAGGGATAGGCATACATTATTTCTTTGGGCGTGATCTGATCGCCAGTTGTAATATCTACCTTGATGGGAATACGCATCCGGTCTATTGTTGTTTCGATATAAACCCGTATTCCCGTATAATCGCCCTCTTCGTGGATGATTTCAAGCTTTTGCAGGGTCATGCTAATATGATCGTCACAATCGATGGCCAGGATTTCGGGAATGATTTCTTCCAGCACTTCTGAATTTAAGGGGTAATTTTTCAGGGTCGTATCGATGTCTACGGTTGAACGGCTATCAATTCCCACCACCGAAGCAATTAAGAAACCGCCTTTGAGGATAAAATGGTCTCGAAAACGGGATAAAGCAATCCGCTCCAGAAAACGCTCCATCATATAATTTTTTGATAAAATCAACGGATCAATCCGCTTTTCTTTGGCCAGATTTTTAATCTTGTCTTTTATCTGAGTGGCTGTTTTCACATCAATACCTCCATATAGGCTTTAATCCGTTTTTCGACACCAAAGATTTTGGCATAGTCCAAAAGCAAGGGAACGTTTCGATCTCTTTGCCGGAAATAACGTTTGACCGCTGCGGTAACCTGGCTCAGATCCGACTGGTAACGGGAACTGAGCAGATCACAAATGGTTCGTTCCTGATTATAGCAGCGAATGTCGCGGCCAAAATTGGTTTTAACCAGGATAATTCCCAAGTCATACCATTCTTTCTTGACACTGAAGACCTGGAAATTATCTTTTCTTAACCGGCTGGCATTATAACCAAAGGGCACGGTCACGGTAATCACCAGCGGATCCCGGTCTGTCAGATCGAGAAAATAGAGTGCCGTTTCATGGGAATAGATCATTTTCTGATTAATGGCCTGTTTCCAGTAATAAACATCCTCCCAGGCATCTTCACTGAGATAAACACCGCGACTGAGGGCTTTCAGCCGCCCCGCTTTGACCGCTCTGTATAAATAGGTACGGGGGATGTTTTCACTTTCCACATCTTTTGTCAGAATCAGCCCATCTTTTTCGATGATCAACGACTCTAGTTTTTTTGATAGTTCATTTCTTCACCTGTTTTCAAATATGCTATGATTATAACACCAACATAGCATATTTGAAACTATTATCCACTGATTAAACAAATCACGGTAATTATTTTAGTTTAAAATTATTCTTGAGATCGACGATGCGGGCGGTCAATAACCGCCCAGACACGGTGGTATTTATTATCAGCAAACGCTGGTTTGAGACCAGTGAACCAATTCCGAAAGGATCGAAAGGATCAGGGGCTGTTTTTTTGTAATATAGTGATTAGATTAATCTAATCACTGATTTTCGCCAAAAGACAAAAAATGCCTTCGATCCCTTCGAATGGCTTATTAACGCCGTTTGATCCTTTCGAAATAGCTTCGCAACCCCTTCGCAAATGAGGACAACCCCTTCGCTTTTTGTGATAAATATCACAAAATGTCAAACAAAGCTGACTTACTTAAGGAAATCTCCTGATCGATGTTTCGCTATGTCCTGTATTTTGTGGGACGCTTGATCGTTTTAAATCTCCTGGTCAACTCCGTTCCAAACTGTTTCTGGCTCAATTCCTTGAGTTAAGCTAAATCAAACACCGTTAGTACCCAGCACCCCACTGGCTACTGATGTTTGGCAACTTTTAATCACATATTTTGTCGTCCGGGGTTGGCGCCACCAGCCGCACCATCAGATCACGGATCTGTTTGGGGGTGCGGAACTGGCCGTTCTGGCCGGCGGTGGCCAGCTTGCCCAGCATATACTCGTAGAGATCGCCCTGTATATCCCGGCCGCTGAGATCCTGCTCCTAGAGTTCGTCCAGGCCGGGGATAACTTTCTGGAGCACCTGGGGGGTGGGCATCAGGAACATGGCGTCGTCCATATAGCGGGAAAAGGCGGTCTGGGCTGACCCGTTCATCTTTTTGATAAAGGGAAAGACTTGCTGACTGATGATCTCGTAGATGGCCCGGGGGTCTTTTTCTTTGAAACGGCTCCAACGCAGGTTTTGGCCAGCCTCGGTGGGTGGGAAGATTTTGAGCATGGTTTCGCCAGTGAGATTTTCAAAACTCTCGTTTTCCAGTTCTTTTTCATCCAGTGAGCGGATAAACATCAAATAGGTCAGCTGTTCGATGACAGTAAGGGGTTGCTGATCCCCCCACCCAGATATCGGCCCATATTTTATCAACTTTGTTTTTTACTTCGCCTGTGATCATTTTTTCTCCTGATTTCCTATGTCTATTATATTTGCCGTAGCAAATTTTGATTTTTACATTTGCTTATAATTATACGCCTTTTCGCCAAAAATGGCTATTGCAAATTGCACTTTATCCGCCACGCTTTTTCTCCATTTTCACTTTTATTAGCACCGGTCAACGCTTTACCCGGTTATCCGCCGATAACTGGACAATCTCGGCGGACTGTATCAAAACTGCAACGATAATCCTTAAATTAAGAATCATTTGATAAAATCCCAAGAAAGAATGATTATCGCCGCAAAACGATGGCGAGGAGGTCTCCCATGAAAATAATGCCATTTGTCGGACTGCTCAGTCCACTGCTAGTTTTGCTATTGTTGCCCGTTCCCACTCACGCCCAGGCGGCCGCTCCCGCTTCCCTGGGGGCTGCTTATCTCGGCCACGTTCAGGATTACGGTGATCTGCCGGCTGACAACGGCGTCGTCACGGATGGCGGCCTGCTGGGCACCACCGGTGAAGGCAAACGGATTGAAGGGCTGATGGTGCAATTGACTGGCAGTCAGGCAACAGCCCAGAATTACAGCATCCGCTACAATGTCCACATTGAAAACGAAGGCTGGCAGGCTGACACCGACGACCTCTTAAGTTGGAAAAAAGATGGCGACGATGCCGGTTCCCAGGGCAAAAGCCAGCGGCTGGAAGCGATTCAGCTCCAACTCACTGACGCCACCGGGCAGCCGGCAACTGATTATGCCGTTGAGTACCGGGTTCATATTCAAGATTACGGCTGGTCCCAGGGCTGGAAAAAGGACGGAGCCATCGCCGGAACCGCGGGCGAATCCAAACGACTAGAAGCCATCCAAATCCGGATTGTGCCCAAGTTTACTGGTAGTCTCGATCCCGCTGTATATAAAGCTTCCAGCCACCGCCTCGGTCAGACCCAGTTTAGGCCTAAAAACGTAACGGTTTCTGATGGCCAGTTAGCAATCACCATTCCGGCGGGGACAATGGATAGTGGTGAGATTTCCACTGTCGATCTAAAAAGCTATGGCAACTATGAAATTTCCATGAAGCTGCCCAATGCTCCATCGAGTATCACCGGTTTTTTCCTCTATGCACCACCGGATTATGGTCAGGAAATCGACATCGAAATCTATAATCAGCCGGATGGCAAAATCATGTTTACCAGCTATGCCAACGGCGGGCTGACCCAAACGGTGACTAAAGATCTGAATTTTGACCCAACTGCTGATTTTCATCACTACCGGATTGACTATCAGCCTGATTTCATCGATTTTTATGTCGATGATATCCACATGGCCAGATTTAGCGAGGGGATTCCCCACAACCCGATGTATCTGATGGTCAATGCCTGGTTTCCCAACTGGCTCGCTAAAAAACCTGCGCCTCAAACCCAGCAGCTGCTGATTGATTGGATCCGCTACTAAAAAAAGCCGCGACAACCTATTTTAAATAAGGTTGCCGCGGCTTTTTTTGCCTGATGCGCACGTCATCCGATAATTTGACATCGGTGCACCATCTTCTGTCACAGTCAATCCAATCGCTGTGATACATTCTTTTCGTCATACTTTACAATTCTTCCATTGACGAACCCTTTTTTTATCGGTAAACTTAAAAAAAGACCCATTCCACCATGAATGGGAAAATCTGCGAAAGAAGGTCGTCGTCATGCTGGAAAAAACAATCACCTCTCCCCGGGGCACGGTTCATTACTGGATCGCCCGCCATCGGGATCCGCAGGCAATTTGTCTGGTCTTTACCCATGGTCTTACTGCCAACCACCTGATGTTTGATCAACAGGTTGCTTATTTTAGAAAGCATTACACCGTCATCAGCTGGGATCTGCCGCTCCATGGGGCTTCCCGTCCCTATAGCGATTTTTCGTTTCACCATGCCGCTGCCGATCTGGGCGCCATCCTCACTCAGGAAAACATCGCGGCGGCGGTACTGATCGGCCAGTCGCTGGGGGGCTATGCCTGTCAGCAGTATGGCATCGATTTCCCGGAAAAGGTGCTGGCCTTTGTCGGGGTGGACACCTCGCCTTTTGGCCTTTGTTATTATTCATGGTCGGATCGGTTCTGGGTGCGGCAGGTGGAGTGGATGTCCCGTTGCTATCCCCATGACAAACTGGTGACCGCCATTGCCAAAGGGGCTACGCACACCAAACGGGGCTTTGATAAGATGATCACAATGCTGGCACCCTATGGCAAGACAGAGCTCTGCCGGATCATGGGAATCGCCTATGCCAGCTTTCTCCGCGAAAACCGCGATACCGCCTTTGCGTTCCCGGTGCTGCTGACGCTAGGCGAATATGACAAAACCGGCAAGGTTCCGCAATACAACCGGGCCTGGGCCGCCAAAACCGGCTATCCCCTGAAGATCATCCCCGCAGCCGGCCATGCTGCCAATGTCGACAATCCCGTTGTTTTTAATGCCGTGGTTGAAGCATTTTTGGATGCCTA
>Ga0180017_100259_pt1 | contig 20524 bp, 15 predicted proteins | sample KR46_S_MetaG_FD_129674 | JGI IMG/M metagenome (GOLD analysis project Ga0180017, IMG submission 129674) | Groundwater microbial communities from the Olkiluoto Island deep subsurface site, Finland - KR46_S_MetaG | ecosystem: Environmental > Aquatic > Deep subsurface > Groundwater | place: Finland...
CATCTTCATTCGACCTCCGGGACATTGACGGCACAGGCTGGGCCATCGGGATAAATGTGATGCGGGCGATTGAGGGCCATACACCCGCCCTGACACCGCCGCATGAAATCGCGGCAATCGAAACATTCAACCGAGACATTAGCCTGCCGGACCGGCCGCACCAGCTCGGCAAAATGCCACATCAGCGCATCTCGGCCGGGAAAGGCGGTCACGTCCGGCACGCGAATGTCGCGCATGGGCAGACAATAGGAAGCCGACAGGTCCGGGTGCACATCGATGGACGGGTGGCACACGCCGGTGAACTTCATGGACACGCGCTCAAGGTAGCTGCGATCCTCCACCCTGAGGTCGCACAGCCTGACGCTGCAATCAAGGCCGGTGCGGATGTCCCGCTCCTCGCACCCCTTCACGAATCGAACAATGTGCGAGATCATGCCAGCCATGTCGGCATTGGTGAAGTGGTCATTTGCAGCGCTGGCGCTGGGCCGCGAGATGTCATAGCGCACCGAGGTAACGCCGTATTCCTCGCACCCCGCGAGCAGATATTCGAACTCGCAGCACTCGCGGGAAAAATTCTTGGAAAAGGTGATCCGCGCACCCAGATCGCGTAGCTGAGACAGGGTGGCGCGTAGGGTGGCGCGCTGGGCCGGGGTGTACAGAGACGGGTCATTGTAGTTGACCACAAAGTTGGAGACCAAGGGCGCGAGCCTGTCCGCCAGCCCTAGCCGGAAGAGGCCGTTGGTGAAGAGCACGGGCGTTATCCCGGCGAGGGCGGTGCGCTCGATCATGTCCGCCAGGCCCGGGTGCAGGGTCGGCTCCCCGCCGATGAAGGCGGCGGCAGGGAGCTTGGCTTGGCTCATCCAACTGAGCAGTGTGTCGAACCGGGCCTCGTCCATGTCCTGGGGGTACTCGTCGATCAACTCCCGGGCAAAACAGTAGGGGCAGGCGAGGTTGCAGCGGTAGGTGATGAATATGTTGATCATCGTGTTCTCAATGGATGTTGTCCGTAATCGTCCGGACACGGGCTACAGGCCGTGACCGATGCGCCTGCCTGTGGCCGGATCAAAGGCGAGGAGCCGATGCGCATGGGCCAGTTCGACGCCCACCGGGCTGTTCAAGCTCAAGGACACGGTGTCCAGGCTGTCCACCAGCAGGCGCAGTTCGGCCGCCTCGTTGCGCACCGTGAGCACCGAGCGCGGCCCCAGGGACTCGACATCCACCAGCTCGGCCCGAACAGGCGCGCTGTCCGGGTCGGCCAGCCGGAGATGCTCGGGCCGTATTCCCAGCTCGAACTGGGTTGGAAGGGCCTCAGACAGCCTGCCCAGATGGGCCGGGAAATCCACCCGCGCCCTGGCAAAGCACAGGCTGGCCGTGGCAGGCTCGTGGCTGGCCGCCACCAGGTTGATCCGGGGCGCGCCGATGAACTCGGCCACCTCCCGGTCGGCGGGCTGGTCGTACATGGTCTGGGGCGTGTCGATCTGGACCACCCGCCCCTCGCGGAGCATGACGATGGTGTCGGCGATGGCCATGGCCTCGTGGAAGTCCGGCGTGGCCAGCAGGAAGGTGTAGCCGTGATCGCGTTGCATGCGCCGCAGTTCGGCCCGCAGGTCGATGCGCAGTTTGGCGTCGAGGCTCGACAGGGGCTCGTCGAGCAGGAACAGGCTCGGAGTGCGGATGAGGGCGCGGCCCAGGGCCACCCGCTGGCGCTCGCCGCCGCTCATGGTCTTGGGCAGTCGCTGCATGATGTGGGTGATCTGGAGCGTCCGAGCCATCTCGCCCACTCGCTCCTCGACGACCTCCCTGCTCTCGCCCCGAATGACCAGGGGGCTGGCGATGTTGCCGAACCCGGTCTTGTCCGGATACAGGGCCAGGTTGTCGAAGATCATGGCCACGTTGCGATCCTTGGGTTCCCACCCGGCCACGTTGCTGCCCGCAAGCTCAATGCGGCCCGCGTCGGGCTTGTCGAGCCCGGCGATGAGGCGCAGCATGGTGGTCTTGCCAGCCCCGGCAGAGCCGAGGACTACCGTCAGCGAGGCCTCGGGCACGATGAAGCTGACCTCGTCAAGGGCCTTTGTGGTGCGAAAACGCTTGCAGACACCGTCCACGCACAGGGCGGGGTTTTGCCGGTTCACAGCCGTGTCGTTCATCAGAAAATCCTCCCGGCCAGTTCGAGGCTCGTTGCGCGGTTGTTGTCGCCGTCGAAGAAGTGCAGGGATTCCCGGTCCACGGCCAGGCCGACCACTTCGCCCACTGCCAGTCGGGCATGGGGCGGCACCACGACCTTGAGTGTCTCCCTGCCCACGTCCACGGTCAGCACAGCTTCGGAGCCACGCGGCTCCAGCAGGCTAACCCGCCCGGTGAACCTGGCATCCGCGCCCGAGGCGAGGCGGATGGACTCCGCACGCATGCCCAGGGTGAAGTACCCCTCCGGAACGGTCGCGCCAGCCCCAAGGGCGAGGGAGAAATCCCCGCGCCGGAAGAACACTTCGCCGCCGCGCGCCTCGAACTTGCCCCGGATCAGATTCATGGGCGGCGAGCCGAGAAATCCGGCCACGAAGGTGTGCCCGGGCATGGCGCATATGGTGGACGCCTTCTCCACCTGGAGTATCCGGCCCGCGTTCATGACCGCGATGCGGTCGGCCAGGGAGAGCGCCTCCACCTGATCGTGGGTTACATAGATGATGGTCAGGCCGATCTCGCTCTGGAGGCGGCGCAGCTCCCTGCGCATGGCGAGCCGGGCCGAGGTTTCCAGGTTGGAGAGCGGCTCATCCAGGAGCAGGATCGAGGGCTTGGTGACCAGGGTCCGGCCAATGGCCACCCGTTGCAGCTCCGAGCCGCCCAGATCCCTGGCCCTTGCCTCAAGCTTGTCGGACATGCCGAGCAGCTCGGCCACCTCCTCCACGGCCCGGTTGATTTCCAGCACATACTTGCCGCGTACCTCCAGGCCAAAGGCGAGATTCTTGCGCACGGTCATGGATGTGAAGACCGCGTAGTCCTGAAACACGAGGCCCACGTTGCGCCTGCCCGGCGGCACCGAGACCACCGACTTGCCGTCGATCTGGATATCGCCGGATGTGGGCGACTCCAGCCCGACAATCATGTTCAGGGTCGTGGACTTGCCGCAGCCCGACGAGCCGAGCAGGGCCACGGTCTCCCCGGCCTCGACGCGCAGGTCGATGTCCTCCACCGCGATGACCGAGCCGTTGTCGTACTCCTTGCACAGGGAAACCAGTTCGAGTTTGGGCTTGTTCATTGCTTGATCGCTCCAAAGGTCATGCCGCGGGCGAGGTGCGACTGGATGAGATACCCCACTATGACCAGCGGAACCATGGCCAGGACGGCCAGGGCGGCCTGGACGCCGTAGAGGGTGCCGGCCGTTGCGGTCACGTACTTGGCGAGTTGCACCGGGATGGTGCTGACATCGGTATAGGAGAGGACCAGGGCGAACATGAATTCCGACCAGTTGAGGATGAAGATGAACATGGTCGTGGCGAACAGCCCGCCCTTGATCAGGGGGATGGTCACGGTCAGGTGCGCCATGAGCTTGGAGCGACCGTCGATCATGGCCGCTTCCTCGATCTCGCGCGGCAAGTCGTCCACGAAGCTCTTGAGCATCCAGGTGGAGAACGGCAGGGTCACGGCCACATAGATGGCGATGAGCCCGACATAGCTGTCGATGAGTCCGACGTTGGAGAAGATAATGACGAACGGCACCGCGATGGCCGCTGGCGGAAACATCCGGCCCGAGAGGATGATCAGGGGCGTGGCCTTGCCGCCGTTGCCGTATCGCGAGATGCCGATGGCCGAGAACAGACCGATGACCACCGACAGGGTCGTGGCAACGATGGTCGCCAAGAGCGAGCCGAGCACGGCCTTGGTGGCGGGCTGGCTGACCCCGCCGACACCATACTTGCCCAGGGCGTCGGGGTCGAACAGGGTCTGGAAGTTGACCAGGGTCGGCTCGGACGGAATCCAGATGGCGGGCGAGGCGTTCCAGTCCGTGGGCGGCTTGATGGCCGTCATCAGAATCCAGAAGACCGGGAAGAGGACGATAGCCAGGGCCAGCATCAAGATGACCGTTTGCAGCGGGGAGAGTTTCTTGTCATGCATCAGCGCTCCACCTCCAGGAGCTGGTCCCGCACCGGGGCGAGCAGAAGATGAACCAGCAGCAGGGAGCCGACGAGCACGAGAAACGCGGCGGCGGCCCCGTAGGCCAGTTGGAAATCGTTGAAAGCCAGCTTGTAGATATAGAGGCTGATCGTTTCGGTGGCAGACCCCGGCCCGCCCCGGGTGAGCATGAAGACCTCGTCAAAGAGCTTGATGATCTCCATGGAGCGGATGACAAAAGCCACGATGATCACCGGCTTGAGGGTGGGCATGACCACCCGCCAGAAGACCTGGCGCGGGCTGGCCCCCAGAATGACCGCCGCCCTGACCGGGTTCTCGGGCACGGCGTTGAGGCCCGAGAGCAGGATCAGGAAGAACAGCGGCGTCCAGTGCCAGACCTCGGTGACGATCACCGCGATGATGGCCGTGGTTGAGCTGCGGAACCACTCCACGGTGGCCTCGGCCCCGAACACGAACTCGATCATCTGGTTGATGGGGCCGTTGGACTGGAAGAGCATCCAGAAAATGTACCCCACGACCACCGGCAGGATCATCATGGGCGTGAGAAAGGCCGAAAACAGCAGAGATGTTCCCCGGAACCTGCGAAGGAAAAGCACGGCCAGCCCGAGGCCGAAGACGAATTCGAGACTGAGACAGACCACGGAGAGGAGAAAGGTGCGCAGCACCGCGAAGAGAAAACGCGTGTCCCAGATGAGCAGCTCGCTGTAATTCTCGAACCCGACGAACCCGGCGTCGAAGAGCGCCCCTCGCGTTGGGGACCAGTCCGTGAAGCTCATGTACAGGGCCACCAGCAGCGGCACCACGAGCACCAGCACGGACACCGCCTGCCCGGGCAGGGTGAATATCCGGCCAATGGCAGCGTTGCTGAGTGCACCCGGCGCGTTCCGGGGCTTTTTTGGGGTTGGCGTATCGTTCATGTGATCCTTTACGGGGTTCATGCCGCCGTCACCGGGCGCGCGGTGCGCCCGGTGCGGCGGTGGATTGTCAGTCGGTTCAGCTCCACTTGTCCGCGCCGCTGGCCTTCCTGATGGGCTCGGCCAGGTTCTTGGCCAGGGATATCCAGGCGCTGCGGACCTTGTCCTTGCCGATGCGGCGGGTGATGCGCTCAAAGGAGTGGGCCGCTGCGGCCAGGGCGTCCTTGGGCTTTTTGGCGCCGGTCATGCAGGCGTGCACCTGCTTGTCCAGGGCGTCCTGATACTCGAATCCGCCGGGCAGGCAGAAATCGGGCACGGTGTTGACCATGTTGTCGTACAGGGTCTTGAGGTATTCCGGGGAGTAGGTGTCGATCAACCGCTGCGTGGGCGCGAGCATGTGATTGACGCGGTAGGGGTCGGAATAGCCGCCCAGGTACGGGATGGCGTCGGCCGAGATGGTGGGCGAGGTCATCCACTGGGAATAGGCGTAGGCCAGCTCCGGGTTTTCGGAGTATTTGGAGACCGCGTAGCCGTAGCCCCAACAGAACAGGCCCGCGTAGACCTTGGTGCCGTCCTTGGTGAAGTCGGCGGGCATGACCGTGGCCGCGATCTTGCCGGTGGTGGCCGGACCGGTGGACGGGGCCTTGGAGTACTTGAAGCCAGAGGGCCAGACGATGTTCATGAAGCCTTCGCCCCGGCCAAAGGCGTTGTAGTTGGAGGACCAGGTGAAGCTGAAGGCATCGGGATGCAGGAACTCGTTCATTGCCAGCATCTCTTCGAGCACCTGGACACCTTCGTCGGAGTTGAAAGTGGGGTTCATGTCGCCGTCGAAATAGAGCACGCCCTTTGAGACGAGACGCTGCATGAACATCCACTTGACATAGTACGGCGAGCGGTATTCGAGGCTGCCGTAAAACCCGTTGGCCGGGTCGTGCATGAACTCGGCCAGGTCGCGGTACTCGGCCCAGGTGTCGGGCACGGCGAGCTTGCGGCCAAACTTGTCCTCGAACGCCTTGACCTTGGCCGCGTCCTTGAGCTTGTCGTCCCGGCACAAAAGCGTGATCTGGTCGCCGTCGTTGAGCAGGCCGGCTACGCGGCCATTGTAGAGCTGGGCATGGTGGCTGGCCGGGAAGACCACGCCATATTCCTTGTTGAAGAGCTCCGGGTCGTACTTCTCGGTCCACTCGGTCAGGTCGTAGATGACGCCGGAGTCGATCCAGTCCGGGTACGACATGGCTGTCGGCATCATCACGTCGTAGCGGCCCGTCTTGGCCACCGCCTCCTGCATGCCCTTGGTGTGGATGACCTCGTCGGGCTCCTCGATGAATTCCAGGGTGATGCCAAGCTCGTTCTTCCACTTGTCCACATAGGGGGTCATGTTGCCGATGGACCCGGTGGGGATGAGCAGGGTCAGGGTCTTTTTCTTTGCCTTGGCGGCGGCGACCTTGGCCAGTTCCCAGGCGCGGTCCTCGGCCCCTTTCATGGACGCGAACGCATTGAGCGCGCCCAGCGGGGACACGGCCACGGCGTTGGCCACCACGGCCGAGATGCCCAGGATCGACATCTTCCTGAGAAAATCCCGGCGGGACATGCCACCGGCGTCATACTCCTTCAACGCACTTTCAACATTACCATTCCTGATTTCCATAAAACACCTCATTTGGTAGACAGTTATCCAAATATATTCAAAAGCTGACACCGTCAGAACATGGCCGCCGCTCCAAAAAGTGGCGTTCATAGCCGTTTTCACAAGGATTGCCGGGACACAGCTCCATGACGCCTGCCTCGGGGTCCATGACCACGCCGAACACCGTCTGAAAGGCCGTGGTATCCGGCTCACCCGGAAAGCCGTGGGCGCAGACGCAGCGCGGGTGATTGGTGTGGTCCCTGGTCAGCTCCTTGAGCTTTTCAAGATCCAGGCTCCCCCGGTTTCGCGACAGGAAGGCGTCGGCCACCTGCTTGCGGACCATGGAACCGCCGTGGCTGAGCCAGTTGGGGGTCTCGAAGCGGCGCATCTCGTCGCCCACGAAGTGGTTGGTGTGAGCCATGGCCCCGTCGATGGGGAGCAGCTGGTAGCGGGTGGCCGAGGTCTCGGCGCAAAAAGCCACCCCCTGCCCGGCCAGCTGGTAGTTGATGCCCGAGGCGCGCGGGGAAAAGATCATGGCCCCCAGGGCGTCCCCCACCCGCTCGGCTGCCAGGGCCTTGCGCATGACAAAGGGATAGATCACGCCGTGGCGAGCATCCGTGGCCGCCACCTTGTTAATGACCGCGCCGATCCCACGCGCGTTCATGCCGCAGACCCCGAGCAGGCCGCTGAAGGTGATCACCAGCATGGCCGGGCCGTTCTGTGGAGTGATCCGCAGCAGGCAGAGATACTGGCCGTAGTATTTCTCCATGTCATAGGTCTGGCCGATGAAGGCGCGACCACCAAGGCCCGCGTCCTGCATGACGTTGAAGGTGGTGCATCCCCACAGGGAATCGGGCAGCAGGCGCGCGCCCAGCCCAGGGGCGCGAAGCTCCTCAAGTTCGAGAAAGCTGTTCAGGTAGACCACGTCCTCAAAGGGGATGCCCGCGCCGTCGGCGATGCCGCGCATCTCAAGGACCAGATCGGGTGAGAATTTTTCCATAAACCCCAGGTTCTTCATGGAGAAGGCCACCAGGGACTCACGCTCGACCTTGAGCAGGGCGTTGTTCTCCTGGTGCACCCCGGTGATGGAGGCGGCCAGCGACACGATCCGGTCCTTCATGGCCCGGCCATGGCCCAGGCCGACCTCGTATGGTGATCCGGCCAGCTCGACGACCGGGATTGCGACGGACATGTTTTCTCCTGTCGGTTGGACGCTGTTATTCGGGAGGAGACCGCGCCTAGATCAGTTCCAGGAAGTAGTCCCATTCCCAGGGGTCGACCCGGTTGTTGAATTCCGGGGTTCCGTAGTCCTCGAACTGCGCCTTGGCTGTCTCCACCTCGAATTTCTTCACTGCCAGGACCAGCTTGATGAATTCCGGGTCCAGGACCGAGTGCAGCTCGGTGTCCTGCTCAAAGGCCTCGATGGCCTCGTCCAGGGTGAAGGGCAGCCTTGGCAGGTCGTCGCGCTCGTAGGCGATGCCCGTGACCGGGGCGGGCAGCTCCGGGGCCGAGCGGATGCCCTCGAGCCCGGAGGCCAGGGTGCTCAGGGCCAGCAGATACGGATTAGTGCCGCCGCAGGCCAGGCGGTTTTCGAAATGGGTGCTCTCGCCCCGACATCCCTTGAGCCGGATGCCCACGGTGCGGTTTTCCATGCCCCAGGTGGCGCTGTGCGGGGCAAAGGAGTTGACGCGGTAGCGCTTGTAGCAGTTGATGGTCGGCGCGGTGAACACCGAGTTGGCGCGGGCATGCTTGAGCATGCCGGCCAGAAAGTTCCGGGCCAGTGGCGACAGGCCGAACTCGCCCTCAGGGTCGTTGAAGGCGTTCTTCCCGGTCTTCTTGTCGATGAGGCTGATGTGAAAGTGCGAGCCTGACGCGCTGGAATCGATGAAAGGCTTGGTCAGCCAGGTGGCGATGTACCCGTGCTGGAGCGAAATTTCCTTGGCCCCCATTTTGTAGAGGAAAGCGGTGTCCGCCGCGGCCAGGCCGTCCTGGTAGTGCAGGTTGATCTCCTGCTGGCCCGGCCCGTGCTCCGAATTCTGGGTGATGATGCGCACACCAGCCTGATCCATCTTGCGCATCAGGTCATAGGTGTAGTTGATGTCGAAGTTGTTCTTGAGGGTCACGAAGATGGGCTGGCCGCCGTACACGGGCTTGCGCGTCTCTCGGTCGAGCACATAGAACTCGAACTCGTAGCCCAGGCGGCAGATGTAGCCCATGGCGTCAAAGGCATCGATGATCTTCCTGAGCAGCAGCCGGGGCGAGGCCATGGCGGGCCTGCCGTCGTACCAGTAGGGGTCCACCGTGATGTTGGCCGTGTTGGGCACCCAGGGCAGCACGGTGAAGGTGGACAGGTCCGGCACGGTGCAGTGGTCCTCAAAGGCCACTTCCTCGGCATACCCCGTGCCCTTGGGGACCATGGACTGGATGTCCAGGCCCAACAGACCGCCGTAGAAATTCAGTCCGTTCTTCATATAATCCATGAAAAAGCCGACCGGGACGGTCTTGCTGCGGGATACCCCGTGCAGGTCGGACTGTTCGAAACGGACAAAATGAATGTCATGATCCCTGATTTGCTTTTCGATGCTGTCAATGGACTGGGTTTTTGGCAGGCTCATGGGCGAATCTTCCTTTTTTTGGCAATATCAGAACTTTTTGCCATGGTCTTTTATTGGAAATTATCATAATCGCAATTTTATCATCACTATCAATTGTCGTGCCACCTTTGGCCTTTTTATAAAAAGTCGTTTAAATACAATCATTTGTGACAATATTGTCGATGGACGCCACTTCGCGGGCTCCCGACGCAGGCCTCTCGTTTATAATATTCGAGAATCATTTTATTAAAAAATAGAATGACACACAGGCAGGGTTATAGTAAAATGCTCTTTAAAAACAGCCTATTGATTGGTTGTATTTTGCTATTGAAAATCAGCGAATATGGGCCTAATATTACGGTGCATGAAAAATGTAAAAAAATGTCAATTCAAGAATCCTGTCGCGGGCTTTCCCCAGACATCACTTTTCCGGCGCTATGCCGAGGGAAGCTCCCACGCCCTCGCCCTTGTGGACCGCGATGGGGCCGTGGCCTACGCCAACCAGGCCTTTGACCGGCTCGCTGCGCGTCTGTCCAAGCTCCCCCAAGCTGAAGGCCGCGCGGCACAGGGGCGCGGGCTATCCGCACCATTTGTGGCCGCCTTGAAGGAAATTTGGGGGCAAGTGGGCAGAGATGTGCAGGAGTGCCGTTTTCCGCTGAACGGGGAGGACGGGCTTGTCTGCCGCCTTGTTCCTCTGAAGCCGGAGGAACTGGTGATCGTGGAGTTGGAGACCAGTACGGACACGGCGTCCCTCAAGGACGCCTTGCGCGCAGAGCGGATGCTGCGCCGCCAGTCAGACTTGCTGCGCGAGCGGGGGCGCAGGCTGATCTTCGATGTCATCGACGAGTTGCCTGTCTTCGTGTACATGCAGCGGCCCGACTACACCGTGGCCTATGCCAACAAGAAGACCATCACGTTTTACGGCCATACCGAGGGAAGGCGATGCTACGAGGTGTTCGGAGGGCGCAGCACCCCTTGTCCGCAGTGCCCGACCTTCACGGTCTTTGCGACCGGCAGGCCCGTGGATTGGCAGTTCACGGACAACGACGGCCGGACTTTCCACATCTACGACTATCCCTTTGAAGACGAGAACGGCGAGCCCCTGGTCATGGAATTGGGCGTGGACATCACCGAGTTGAAGCGCGTGGAGAGGGAGCTTTTCCAGGCCCAGAAGATGCGGGCCATCGGCGTGCTGGCAGGCGGCATCGCCCACGACCTCAACAACAACCTTGTGCCGATAATCTTCAATATCGACCATGTGCAAGGCAAATCAACGGACACGGCCATGGCCGCCCCGCTGGCCGAAGCGCTGCGGGCCGCCTACAAGGCCGCCGAGCTGGTGGAACAGGTGCTGGAGTACAGCCGCCAACAGGACGTGTCCCGCTCGCCGCTCCACCTGACTCCGCTGGCCAGGGAGAATCTGGCCCTGCTCCAGGCCTCGCTGCCCGGACATATCAGGCTGACCGTGAACTCTTCGGCGGACCAGGATTGCGTCCTGGCCAACCCCTCGCAGATCCAGCAGTTGCTGCTCAATCTCTGCCGCAACGCGGTGCAGGCCATGCCCGATGGCGGCATCTTGTCCGTTTCCATCACCAATCTGCACCTTTCGTCGCAAAAGGACGCTCCGCACCTCGGACTAGGGCTGGGCAGCCATGTGGTGCTGCAGGTGGCCGACACGGGATGCGGCATCGAGTCCGAGGCTGTGGAGCGCATCTTCGAGCCCTTCTACACCAGCAAGAAGAAGAGCGGCGGCACCGGCATGGGGCTGGCCGTGGTCCACGCCATCACCAGTTGCAACGGCGGCTCCATCCACGTGGACAGTGTGCCGGGTTCGGGTACGGTGTTCACGGTCTATCTGCCCTGTGCCGCGCCTGCGGCCAGTCCAGCCGTCGAGGAGCCGCGACAGGCGTCTCGGACCACAGGCCGCCTGCTGCTGGTGGACGACGACCACGGCGCGCTCCAGGCCATGCGGCGGGTCCTGCGCGACGCGGGCTATGAAGTCTTCACGGCTGACAGCGGACAGGAAGGACTCAAGGAATACTTCCACGCCAGGGGGCAGTACGATCTGGTGCTCACCGATCAATCCATGCCCGACATGACCGGCCTGGAGCTGGCCGCATGCATCCTTGAGCACGACGGCGGAGCCAGGATCATCATCTGCACGGGCCATGTGGAGCCGCAACTGGAGGCCCAGGCCGCCGGAGCAGGCGTGGCCGGGTTTGTCATGAAGCCCATGTCGCCCAGAGTCCTGGTGGAAAACGTCCGAAAATACTGCTCGTAGGGAACTCCATGGCCAGAATACTCGTAATCGACGACGACGAACTCATCCGCAGCAGCCTCTTCCGGTGCTTCGACGACATGGGCCACGAGGTCGCCATGGCCGAAAACCTGGCATCAGGCATCGCCCTGGCGCAAACCGGAGTCGATGTCATCTACCTCGACCTTCACCTGCCCGACGGGGACGGCCACAAGGCCATCAACGATCTGACGGCCACCCCGGGCCAGCCGGAGATCATCGTGCTCACGGGACAGCTCGACAGCTTTGGGGCGCAGGAGACTCTGGCCAGCGGAGCCTGGGACTACATCAGAAAACCCGCATCCCCGTCCAGCATACGAGCTTCGCTGACCAGCGCTCTGGGCTATCGGGAGGACCGGTGCGCCACTGCCGCGCCCCGGCCAGCCTTCGACGCCTGCGGCATCATCGGCGACGATCCAGCCATGCAGCGGGCCAAGCAACTCCTCGCCCGAGCGGCGGGCAGTGAAGCCAGCGTCCTTCTTCTTGGCGAAACCGGAGTAGGCAAGGAACTGGCCGCTCACGCCATCCACGCCAACAGCCAGCGCAAGGGTGCGCCCTTTGTGGTGGTGGACTGCTCGAACCTGACCGAGAGCCTGCTTGAAAGCATCCTCTACGGCCACGTCAAAGGTGCCTTCACTGGCGCTCACATCAACCACAAGGGCCTTGTGGCCGAGGCTGACGGCGGCACGCTCTTCCTGGACGAGGTCGGCGAGCTGCCCGCCTCGTTGCAGAAATCCTTCCTGCGTGTGCTTCAGGAGCGCCGTTTCCGCTCAGTGGGGTCCGGGCGGGAACAAGAGAGCGATTTTCGCCTCGTAGCCGCTACCAATCGCGACCTGGAGGCCATGACCAGGGCAGGAACCTTCCGCAACGATCTGCTCTTCCGGCTACGCACGGTGGAAATCTCTCTGCCCCCCCTTCGCGAGCGCGGCAACGATCTGATCCACCTCGCGGCCTATTTCGCCAAGCGTTCATGCCACCGCTACGCCCTGCCACCCAAGAAGCTCTCCAAACAACTGACCTCCATCCTAACCGCGTACCCCTGGCCGGGGAACGTGCGCGAACTCGGCAATGTCATGGAGGCGGCGGTGATCGAGGCCGACCAGGACCCCGCACTGTACCCCAAACACCTGCCCAGCCATGTCCGCATGTCCTCCCTGGACCGAGGCAGACGCAAGCCCGTTGTCAAGACACCCGCCCCCAAGGAGGACGGTCCCGTTCTCGCCTATGCGACATACAAGGCCGTGCGCGACCAAGCCTACTTCCGGCACCTAATGGAGGTCTGCGATCACGACGTGACCAGAGCCAGCCAGCTCTCTGGCCTAAGTGTGCCGAGCATCTACCGTCATCTCGGACTGGCAGGAATAGCCACCAGGAGCAGGGGACAGGGCTGATGTCCGGCCCACAAACCAGTGGGCCCATGTGGCCAGTTGGCCACACACAGCCGGGTTGACGCTCCCGCGTTTCTTATGCGCGGCTTGGCTTCATTCAAGGGAATAAACCCTTGCCCCGGACCTCGCATGGAGGGGACACAATCAGCCAACCGGTATTGATAGCAGACATTCCACCAAAGGGCAGTGCACATGACCAACTTCTCCGCCACTGCGGCCAACATCTGGCCCCTCTGGCTCTCGCTCAATCAGTTTGAAGACTCTCTATACATCAAGACTATCAGAAAAGAGCCCGGAAATCTGCTGTGGCCTCTTCAAGCTCGCGCCGACATGGTGAGTCTTCCTCGCAGTTGGCGAGGACAAAATCAGCAGTAGCCAGCACTTTCTGCCAACGGGGTTTTTGGGGGAGCAGCTCTGGGTCAAGATACTTGTCCAGCGTTTGAGTTCTGAAATATCCATCCCGTTCCATATACACATTCCACAAGCCGGACTGTTCAGCCATGTCTGCCTTGGCAGTGCCGGTCGAAGCTGTCCAACAGTCCACGGCCAGCTTCACGACAGTGACAGACATGGAACGTTTAGTCTGCATATTGGTGTGAGAGCCAAGCCGTGAACAAAGACCTGTCAAAAGTTCATCGATTGCCTTCACATTCTCCAACACTTGCTGCCGACTTTCGAAATCACTCGAATCCAGCGAGAGCATCGTCTCTTCCAAACGCAGAAACCGCTGTCGGTCTTCGCTCAACTCGCGGATCAATTTCGAAGAAAGAACCCCACCACCATCTGTATTCCATGCTTTTGCAGAGTACACAGACAACAAACACAGTGTCTCTTCCTCAAGCTCAACCACGTTGCACCAAATGGAGGTATCGAAACTCTCACCACCGGAAACAAGAGAAACCGTGTCAAACAGTACCGGACTTCCGTCTCTGTCGGACGCGCCTGCTACGAAACCCAGAAGCTCTGCTGCACACTGTTCTTCAGGGGCAACCATGATGGATGTCAAAGGATGTCCGAGGAGGGAATCACCGTCTCCTCCGACAAGAGTTCTGAACGATTGATTGCAAAAGGCGATTTCACTGCTCACATTCACGCCAACAATTGCATCGTCCAGAGAATCGAGAATCTTGGCCAAACGCGCCTGCATGAAGCGAAGGCCACTCTCTGTTTTCCTGCGCAGATCCAATTCGCGTTTGAGTTCAAGATTCTCTTCCAAAATCTCGTATGCCGCCTTCAGTTTGATCTGAAGTGCCACACGAGCCCCGAGTTCTTCCCTGGCAAATGGCTTGGTGAGATAGTCATTGGCTCCGGCAGAAAACCCTTCCACAATATCTTCAACACGGTTCTTCACTGTCAGCAGGACTATGGGCAGGACTGAAGCCTGATATGTCTTGCGCAACTCCCGGCAGACGGCATAGCCGCTCATGTCAGGCATCATCACATCAAGCAAAACCATGTCCGGTTGATCGCCGTCCTCAAGCATGCGCAAGGCCATTGCACCATTTGCGGCAGTGCGGAAGGAGATCCCTTCAATATTCAATATAGCTGCAACAACCTGCAAATTAACCGGTTCGTCGTCCACCACCAGCACTTGATATTTTCCGCCGGCAACCCCCGTATCGCGCAGCAAGAGATCAGCGGGAATGACAGGAGGCAAGTCCTCGGTCAAAGGTGTTCCTCTTGGGATCAGAGAAGGTGTGGAAGGGGTGCTTGAATGGACGGAGTGCTCAACCAGATCCAACGCACAACCTACTGCCAGGGGAAGCGTGAAATAAAAGCTGCTCCCCACCCCCATTTCTGACTTAACATCAAGCACGCCACCGTGCAGTTCAACAAGATAGCGGGAAATGGAGAGTCCCAGCCCGGTACCGCCGGCGCTGGAATACGACCCTTGCTCATAGGCATTGAAGATTCTTGCCTGATCCTCAGCGGCTATTCCACATCCTGTGTCTGTGACAGCGATTTCGACCCGGTCACCCAAATTGGTCGCTGCAATCGAAATGCGCCCACTCGCCGTTGACTTGAGACTGTTTCCGATCAAATTGAACAACACTTGCTCAAGACGATCAGGGTCAGCCACGACATCTGGAAAATCTGCCGGGACATCATTGGCAAGTATTGTTTTTCCTCCTCGGTTCAATGCCTGGGCCAAAGCCAAAACGCGTTGCGCCGAAGCGTAGAGATTCACTACCTCCAATCTCAGGGCAATGTCCTGATTCTTCAATCGAGACAAATCCAACACATCATTGATAAGCTTGGAAAGGCGTTTCCCGCTATGCGCGATGACATTCAGATGGGCAGCGACGGTCCTGGACACTCCGCCTGCGGTTCCGGCAACCAGGGATTCCGCAATGCCGACCATGCCGGCAAGAGGCGTCTTCAGCTCGTGTGTGGTGTTGGCCAGGAATTCATCTTTCAGCTTGTCAAGTTGTAGAAGGCGAATGTTCTTCTGCTCCAACTCTTTGGAAAGAATTTCCGTCTTGGTGAGTGCGGTGGAAAAACGGAATGCGAGGTAAAACGCATATGAGAAAATGAAGAAAAGCACTCCCACTGGACGGAGAGATGCGACATCAATAATATTCAGGTCAAAAAACATGTCATCCAGTTCCGCGAGCCCAAGGGCCAGATACCCTAACAAAAGTATGGAAACACCCTTCTCCTTGTGCAGCAAGTCTATAGAGTAACATACAAACATGTACAAAAGAGCAATCCCGCTCATGATGCAATAGATGAGAAGGACTACATCATACGCATTGGGCGGAGTCAGAAGAATATAGATCATGTATGCCAAGGCGATGCCCAAATACACCCGCTCTACGGCCTTTCCGTATTTTTTGGGAAACAAACTGTGGTAAAACAGCAGCATCAACGGGATTGTCACCCCATAGGGCAAGAGGGAAAGGTTTATGTACCACCCCCATGGAATTGACGGGGCGAAAACCGTCATCAAAAAACCGGAAGACGGGCTGAAGAGGATCGCCATGCACCAGAACAGGCTGAACAGCCCGAAATACAGATTTTCCTTGCTCGAACGGCGCATATAGAAAAGGACGATGTGGAGAATGCTCAGGCAAAACAAAGCTCCGGCCATGCTCGCCCCAAGCAGTCTGGGTGTGCTGTAAAATTCGTCAATTTGTTGAGACGAACCAAGCAATACGTCGCCGTTCAACCCGTCCTGCACATTGTGGTGATTGGAAACCAGAAGCATGATTTCCATAAGCCGCGTGGGCTTCGGCGACTCTGCAATTACATAGTGTGCTCTGGGCTCTTCAGTCTGTGCATCAGAACCGACCACCCCACTGGCCGCCATTCTTGAACCATTGATCCAAATCTCACAGACTGACATGCTCCCAGCCACCAACACAGCCATCTGTTCAGGATGGTTGTTCGGCATGCGAATCTACAGACGGTAAACCGCCCTCCCCGTGGGAGACAATTCCCCCCCCGCGGCGGTTCGCCCATGCCACAGGTGCGGAACGGAGAAATAATCTTTTTTTCCGGTGTTGTTCGCAAAACTCACTGGGTCAGCGTCTGTCCACCCAAATTCCCAGTCACCGAAAAGCCGCACCGGTCCGCTGGCATTGAAATCCCACGAAGACAAATCAATGACACCATCCACAACCTTCGGGGTCTGATTTTCAGAAGAGCACCCGGCAAGTGTAAGTGCCATGCTCATGAAGAACAGGAGAAAGTACATTGAGCGCAGGCGCGAGTTCATTGCAGGCAGCATCATGAATTGTCTCTGGGATAATCAGTTGTTGTTTCTCTATTGTATGATTAGGTGACATTCAAACACAATAAAGTCCATCCATTTAACACGTGGCCGTGGAAGCAGCGCTGAACACGGTGAACGCGCGACTGGGCAGTTGAAAAATGCTCCATACTTGGAGGCGAGGCAAAGTAGTTTTCTTTGACTATGAAAAATGAAGAAAAAAAGAGTTGTTCCTCTCTTGGACTGCTTGGTTATTGACAGTTATGGCATTTACGTTGTCAATGACGGCTGATTGTTATTGTGCAAGGGCATCAAGCAGGAACGTAGACATCGTTTGCCGGGCCTCTTTGCCTTCCGGCAGGTCAGGCATCAGGTCGAAGCCGTGGAACATTTCGTCCCAAATCTGAAGCTCAACTACAACCCCGGCCCGTTGCATCACTCGACTGAGACGCACGCTGTTGCTCAGGAAAAGGTCGCGGGTTCCAGAGATGATCATTGTCGAAGGAAAGCCTGTGTAGTCGCCATATACGGGCGACAAGAGGGGCTGCCTGGGGTCATTCCCGCCAGCATAACTTGCCGCGAAATACTCAATATTCCCTTCCCACTTCAGGATCGGGTCGCGCCCTTCGTTGGCGTAATAACTGTCGCCGGTCCGCGTGAGGTCGGACCAGGGAGAAAACAATCCTACGGCTTTGGGAAGGGGCAACCCGTTGTCACGCGCGCTGAGTAGCGTGGCGAGAACGAGGCCGCCTCCTGCGGAGCCGCCCAACATGACCGTGTCTTGCGGGTCGAACTCCTGCACCAGCTCTTCATAGACGGCCAGACATTGGCGCAAGGCTTCCGGGAAGGGGTGTTCCGGCGCCAATCGGTATTCAATGGAAAAGACACGGAGTCCCAAGGCACTGCTCATGAGGACGGCAGAGGCATCAAGCGCCGACTTCAGAGCATAGCCGCCTCCGTGAATATACATGGCCATTTTTCCGTCATTGGATTTGGCATATCCCCTGGGTGTGATGACGAGCACCCTCACCCCGTGAATGACTCGTTCCTGCGTGAAAAACCCCAGAGAGTTCTGGAGGGCGTTCAAGGATTCTTCTTCTGCTACGGCCTGCTGTTTTCGCATTTGCCGTGCTCGTTCTGGAGTCAGCGGTCCATCCAGAGTCAGAGGGCGGTTGGCGGCAATGAATGCTCTGGCTTGAGGGCTGATGTGATCCATTGCATCATTGGATAGCATGCTGGTGGATGGACTTGCTAGCGCCCCCCGTGGTTCGTCAGGGCCGAGCGCTCCCTGGACCCACCAAAACAGAAAAAGCCCTGCCGTGAGGAGTATCAGTGCATATAAGGCTCTCTTGATCTGCATTGCTTTGATCCAATCATAATTTTTCGCACTTGAAAGCGCAGCAGTCCCACTACAACACATTTTAATTATTGATTTTATTAACTAAGCACCAGCGCGCAAATGCTGTCAAGAAATGTTGACGTGAAAAACGTGAACTTAAGGAAGAGCGGCCTGCGGAGACGAAGTAACTTCTCCTGTTTTTTCATGAAGTAAGAAAAATTGCCGGAGACTCGATATGTTTCCAGTTGGGCTTAACCACCCCGAACCGCCGATTTGGACAGCCGACTGCGATCGCCGACTACATCTGGCGACGCAGCGTTGCACATAAGAGCATGACGACACTTTTTCCAGAGGAGCGCAAGCGCAACGGCTGTGGAATTCTTGGTGAAGAGTTCGCCTATGCCGAAAGAGGCATGGAGGGCAGAGTCAAGCTTTCCGAGACCACCTCTCTGAACAACCCGACCATGGCTCGACACGTGGATTTGGAAAAAATAGTGTGTTGTCGGCTCGGTGCGTATCTTCACTTGGATTCACACGGAATAAAATTGACGAAGGAATCATAAAGCCGTCTAGTTCATGTGTGGGACTGAATCCCCTTGCCTCGGGGCGTTGTATGGTAATTTTTTGCAGCCCGGCAACCGTATTACACAGCGAATTAACCGGAGGGAAAATGCGTAGTTCAAATTTGAAGAGCATAAGGTGTTTTGCTCAAGTCATACTCGCGTGCGGCGTGTTGTTTTTTGCTTGTGTAGGTAATTTGCATGCAGAGACTTTTGTCGACAACAAGGACGGCACGGTCACGGATACGATGTCAGGATTGATGTGGTCCCAAAAGGCAACCCCATACGAGTATATGAAGTGGGATCAAGCTCTGGCGGCTGTATCCTCCTGCAGCTTGGGCGGCAAAGGCGGATGGCGGCTTCCAACAAAAGATGAGCTTGTGGAGCTTTATTCCCATATGGGCAGCGGCAGCCATCCATTTGACATGCGATACCCTGATACCATCCCTCATTGGTCGAGCACTGTTTCGCAATATGATCCGTGGAAGGAGTACTATCGCAACTACACAGTGTATATGAAGACCGGGGAAGTGAAAACATATGCCCGTGAAGGCACGTACTCCTATATATGGCCGGTGCGTAACGCGAATTAGGTTGTATCCCTATCCGTGGTTTCAGTCGTACGTGTCCAATTGCTGAACTCCGTCCAAAAAGTCCACGGTTGCTCGAATTGGCAGTTGGGAAAGAGTGCAAAATGCTTTTCGAGGTGTATTATGAATGGAATACGATGTCTTATCATTGTGTGTCTGCTCTTTCTTGGTGCTGTGACGGCCCATGCTGATGACGGGGTTGCCATCGAAGTGGTCAACAAGACAGGCAAGGAGCTGACCGTTCGGCTCTCAACGAGTTCCTGGGATGGGAAACGGGAAATCAGCCGAGTTGTGGCGAAAGACGGGACAGTACGTTTTTCCAAAAGTGAGACCACGCACAAGGAAGGCGCTTTGGTTCCTAAGTGGGAGATAACGTTTCATGACACATGCGAGTACATCATTCTGTCAAACAATGGGCAATGTCCTGTTCAGGTCGGGAAGTCCAGTTGCGCTTCAATCTCGGAGGAGGGGGACTCCTGCTCGCTTCGATTTGTCGTAGTAGAGTAAGGGCTTATCATACTTGTTCATTCTACATTTCGAGGAGGATCACCATGAAAGGAATAGCGTCATTTTTGGCAGTTGTAGCTCTGGCAGGGGTGTTGATCTCTGTTCCAGCGTGGGCGGGTGACACAGATCCTGCCGGAAGCAGATTAAGGAGTGTCATCGAGGATTATCTCTCGAATGCGCCTGCTTCGGACCAGAAAGCCAACAAAATCAAAGAGGCTGGCTTGCAAAATGCAGCCTCCAGCCCTGGGCTCGTCGAGCTCATCTGCGGAGTCGAGATGGCTTCCCTTGTGGGGTATGCCATATGGGAAAACCGACTGGGGCTTGAGCCCTGTTACAAGTCAATCGGAATGAGTAATTACCAGTACTGTGTTGTCTACACAAAAAATGCCGAGCATTTTAGCTGGTCCCCTTCGGCCATGACCGCCAAGGGATGCCCTTCGCAGTAGACTGGATGGTTACGTGGCTTTGGGAGTTCCCGGACGAATGGTGTCCGGGAACTCCTTTTGTCTGTGGAAGATTGTCTGTTTTGCATAGGTTCATTCGCATCTTTCCGTTTCGTCTCTCCCTACTCGCCGCTTGTCCAGATACTGACTATTGTGAACAAATTTAAAACATTGCCACACAGTTCACGTGAATTCACGTTGAATGGAATTGACAATTCCATGCGTGTTGCAGAGTTTGGTATCTATCTGAAATGTTTGTCTCTCTGAAGAAAATTAGTCTGAACCGGCAAGTCTTGGTCTTAGCAGGTCGTTGAAATAGTCGGAACGCGCAGGCTGTTCAAAAATGGTGAGATGCTAGGCGCGAAAAAAGTTCAAGGCCGAAGCGTACTTCCTGTACGAGAGGGTTTGAACTTTTTGAAGCAACGA
>Ga0180017_100261_pt1 | contig 20466 bp, 17 predicted proteins | sample KR46_S_MetaG_FD_129674 | JGI IMG/M metagenome (GOLD analysis project Ga0180017, IMG submission 129674) | Groundwater microbial communities from the Olkiluoto Island deep subsurface site, Finland - KR46_S_MetaG | ecosystem: Environmental > Aquatic > Deep subsurface > Groundwater | place: Finland...
GCGATGAGTTTGATTCGCTCACGTTTGGGTGATTTGGCCAATGGTTTTGACTATTTCAAAAATGATACCCATATTCATGTACCATCTGGCTCAACACCAAAAGATGGACCATCTGCCGGGGTTACGCTAACCACTGCATTGGCTTCACTAATTCTGGGCAAACCAGTAGATTCAAAACTATCCATGACTGGTGAAATTACCTTAAGCGGTCAAGTATTGCCGGTTGGCGGGATTAAGGAGAAGGTGATCGCAGCTCAACGTAGCGGGATCACAAAAATTTTGCTACCAAAAGACAATGAAAAAGATGTCAGCGATATTCCTGAAGAAGTAAGAAATGCCTTAACCATCATTCATGTGTCAAGTATAGAAGAAGTACTAAAAGAAGCGTTGGGGATTGATCTGCCAGAGTGTAAACCGGTTCTCAATCGACCAAAAGGCGATTCCAATGTGCAACTGAGTATGATTGGCAAGTAATGACAGTTAAAATTACAATCGACAAAAGGGGTGTTAAAAACTCTGGACGAGACCAGACAGGCTCGTAAGTGTTGCTGACGCAAACACTAAAACCATCGGATCGGCCAACCTCACCTTATTTCGCTTAGGGGATCAACGCCTGATTTGTACGGTCAAGTTTTGGATAAAGCACTCGACCATTAAGGGAGTTGTCAGATGACAGCTTCCTTTTTTCTATCAGCTTTTGTCGACGGTCTTATTTTCTTATGATATAATATTTTTATGAAAATTAAGATGTTAAATAATGAAACAATCAATAAAATAGCTGCTGGCGAGGTTATTATCCGGCCGGTGTCAGTGGTCAAGGAATTAGTAGAAAATGCAATTGATGCGGGTGCTGATCAGATTAAGGTGATCGTTGAAGGGGGTGGAAAAAATCGGATTACGGTCAGAGACAATGGTTGCGGGATTGCTTATAACGAGATTCCGCTGGCTTTTAAACGTCATGCCACCAGCAAGTTATCAACCATCGATGATCTGGAATCGATCGAATCGCTAGGGTTTAGAGGTGAAGCTTTGTCGAGTGTATCGGCCGTTGCCAAGGTACAGATAACCACCCGGTTTGAGAATGAAGAAGTTGGGAGTCTAACCCAATTTGAAGGGGGCAAGCTCCTCAATCAGCGGGTCTGCGCTTATAATCACGGCACTGAAATCACGGTTAGTGATCTATTCTACAATACCCCGGCGCGTCGAAAGCACATGGAAAAGGACAAGAAAGAAGAAATGCTCGTCCGCGATCTATTGGAGAAAATTGCAGTTTCCCATCCGGGGATTCGTGTTCAGCTTAGCAGTAATGGACGAATTGTTCTTGATACACCAGGAACCGGACAAGTGACCGATGTAGTTACAGGTCTTTATGGGGTTGATATTGCAGAAAATCTGATTGCTTTAAATTATGAAAACAAACCGATGAAGCTGGCCGGTTTTGTGGGAAACCTCAAAACGATGCGAAACCATCGCGAAGACCAGGTTTTTTTTATTAATGGACGCTTTATCAAAAACAATCGACTGGCTCAGGCCCTCGATGAAGCCTATGAAGGCTATAGCATGAAACATCAGCACCCCCTTGGTATTATTTTTATCGAACTGCCCGGCCGAATGTTGGACATAAATATCCATCCGGCTAAAACTGAGATAAAAATTTTAAATGAAAGTCTGGTTTGTCTGCTCTTTAAGCAGGGGATCCGCGAAACGCTGAGGAATGCCAATTTGATTGTTGAGTTGGGAACCGTTGAAAATCAAACCGAAAACAATCAAAAAGTCGATGATAAAAACAAGGCAAAAGTCGCACAATGTGTATCGATGGAAACACAGCTGCAAAGAAATTTTATAGAAGATCAGACAATCATTGATACTTGCTCATCGGAAAAAGAAGCTGTGCCTAGCGAAGCCAATAGTGATTTAGCAATAAAAACAGAAGCCATTAAAGCTCAGAATTTATTCAGCCCTAGAAATAGTCCAATTCAAAGAAAAGAACCGAAAAAATCAGCGCCACATAAAAACAGCGAAAATCCAGATATAACGTTTACTGAGAATTTTGAGCTGCTAAAAAACAAGGACACAGAATTAGAGTTAAAACAAAATAACAATCTAAAGACTGGCGGATCGAAAAGCAATGCATTATCGATTGACACAAAGGGCGAGAATTTATTAGCTTGCGACAATCCTAATCGGGTTGCAGAGATGTCGGGACTATTTAAATCTGAAGTGGTTAATACTGGGAAAATTGACAGCGAAAAAAAGGTTTTGCTGGCCTTGAAAAAAGATGTCAGGGATCTGGCAAAAATGAAAATTGTCGGCCAGCTTTTTAACGTATACATTCTTCTGGAGGGTGATCAAGAAATCTATCTTCTCGATCAACATGCTGCCCATGAGGCGCTCTTAACCGCGGAGCTAATGGCGATTTTTGATCGCAAGGAGGGTCTTCCCAGCCAAGGACTGATGACCCCGGTACCGCTTAAAATTCGACCCAAAGACTTAACGAGAATTGAGAATGCGTTAGCCGAATATAAAAGATTAGGTTTTGACTGTGATCTTTTTGGAGAAGACACGCTGCTGGTTCGCAGCGTCCCGGTATTGTTGGGTGAACCCCAAAACCCGAACTTATTAAAAGCGATGATTGAAGAAAACCTCTTTGAAGGTGACGAGAATACTGATGCTAACATGGCTTTTTCAGAAAAAGCGAAAAATAAAATCATTACCATGGCGTGTAAAGCAGCTGTTAAGGGGGGGCAATCTTTGGCACAGGCAGAAATTAGAAAGCTTCTAGAAAGCCTGGTAAACCTCAACAATCCCTATACCTGTCCGCATGGCCGTCCCATCATAATGAGATTAAAGGAATACGAATTAATGAAATTATTCAAACGGGTGATATAAAATGGAAGCAAAAAAACCCAAAGTACTAGTAATAGTTGGGCCGACGGCTAGCGGAAAAACCCCCTTGGGGGTGGCGCTTGCAAAAAGACTGGGTGGAGAAATCATTTCAGCCGACTCCATGCAAATCTATAAACATATGAGTATTGGCACGGCTAAGGTTAGCTTAGATGAAATGCAGGGGGTACCCCATCACCTGGTTGACTGCGTGTCTCCTGATGAAGAGTTCAGTGTGGCAAAATATAAAGCGGCGGCACTAGAAGCGATTGAAGCCATTCTTTCTAGAGGAAAACTTCCTATTATAATAGGGGGGACAGGATTGTATATTAACAGTCTAAGCCTGCCGTGGGATTTTCAAAAAAAAGATAGTGATGAAAAAATACGCTGGCGGTTAACCGCTGAGGCCGAAGTGATTGGAAATAAAGCCTTGTATGAGCGACTAAAATCAGTCGATCCAGTTACAGCAGAAATCGTCCATCCCAATAATCTGAACCGGCTTATCCGGGCGCTTGAAATTTATGAACTCACTGGCAAACCTAAATCAGATTTTGATGAAGAAACAAAAAAACATAGTGTTCCCTATGATTATATTATTCTGGGTTTGGACTGGGATCGCGAAACCCTCTATGAGCGGATTAACCGCCGGGTTGATCGGATGATTGAGGAAGGCCTCATTGAAGAAACAAAAATGCTAATTGAACGTGGCTATGACTGGAACCTAACGGCAATGAAGGCGATTGGTTACAAGGAACTGAAAGCTTACTTAGAAGGAGAGTCCAGCTTGGCAGAAGCGGTCACCATTTTAAAACGGGACTCCCGGCACTATGCCAAACGCCAAATGACCTGGTTTCGGAAAGACAAACGGATCCAATGGCTGAAGATGGACGAAACCAGAGATTTAGAGACCCAGGTTGAGGAATGTCTTAAGCTGATTCGTCCACAATTAGTAATAAACGAAAGTGAGTAATTGTTTGAACATACAAAAAGACATTAAAACCTATCTTGAACAGGAATTTGAAATTTCGGCAGAGGTCATCGATTTCGTAAAAAAAGTTGAAGATGCAGTTCATTCTCAACTTAAAAAACGCGATGATCTCTCAGAGCTCCATCAGTATCGGGTCATCAAAGCCATGCAGAAGGCAGGACTGGGAGATCGCCACTTCACTGTGTCTACTGGTTATGGCTATGACGACGTTGGGCGGGAAGTGGTCGAAACCATCTACGCTGATGTTTTCGGTGCTGAGGACGCCTTGGTGCGACCGCACATTTCATCGGGAACCCATGCGATTTCGTTGGCTCTATATGGGGTGCTACGCCCCGGAGACCACTTACTGGCGATTACTGGTTCGCCCTACGATACCATTCGCAGCGTTATTGGACTAGAAGAGGCCTGTGTGGGACAGGGAACCATTAAAGAATTTGGGGTCACCTATGATCAGATTGAATTGCTCGCTGACGGCAGTTTTGATGAAACGGCGATTCTTTCGGCCATTACTGCAAATACCAAAATGATTTATTTGCAGCGTTCTACAGGTTACAGCTGGCGGGCGGCGATAAGTGTCAAAACGATGGCAGAAATGATTAAAAAAATAAGAAGTGTGAAACCGGATGTAGTCATTTTTGTCGACAATTGCTATGGCGAGTTCATGGATCGGGTTGAACCAGTATCGATTGGCGCCGATTTGATGGCTGGTTCGCTGATCAAAAATCCTGGCGGTGGCTTGGCTCCGACCGGGGGCTATGTAGCTGGCCGGGCGGATCTGGTTCATCTGGCCGCCTGTCGTCTGGCAGCTCCCGGAGTAGCCAGAGAAACAGGGGCGACCCTAGGTATCAACCGAACCTTGTTGCAAGGTCTGTTTCTGGCTCCAACAGTGGTAGCCCAGGCAATTAAATCAGCAGTGCTGTTGGCCGCCTGCTACAAAAGACTGGGTTTTGCCGTTTGCCCTGAGGTGATCGACTATCGCAGTGATATTATTCAGAGTGTTTGTTTAAAAACAGCCGAAGGGGTTAAAACATTCTGTCGAGCGATTCAAGAAGCGGCTCCAGTGGATAGTCAGGCTACCCCCGAACCCTGGGATATGCCCGGTTATTCAGACCCCATTATAATGGCAGCCGGGGCTTTTATTCAGGGATCTTCGATTGAACTCTCGGCTGATGCCCCCATGCGGGAACCCTATTATGTTTATTTTCAGGGTGGCCTGACCCATTTTCACGGAAAGCTGGGTGTTCTACTCAGCCTTCAACGGCTGCTCGATAAACAACTCATAACGATAAAAAATAAATAAGGTAATGTAAGGAGAAATCATGATAACTAAAGAAAAAATTGATCGAATCAATGAATTGGCCCGAAAGAAGAAAGAATGTGGACTAACCGAGGACGAGTCAGATGAGCAAATGACACTGCGAGCCGAATATCTGTCAGCAGTCAGAACAAATTTCAGAGCGCAACTTGACAATATCGAAATCGTTGATTAGTAGAGACTAATCGCATTTGAAATGCAAGGGAGAAAAATACGATGAAAAACACAGATAAAGAAAAGAGTCCAGGGGTTTTGCTTCAGGAACAGCTGGTTAAAAAATGGGAACTGGCCTGGAAGGATCTCAGTGATGAGGACACCATAAAAGTAAAAGAAGTCAGCGATGATTACATTCGCTTTCTGACCGCCGGAAAAACCGAACGACAATGTGTAACCCTCAGCATTGATCTGGCTGAAAAAGCTGGATTCAAGCCGCTGGAAAGCTATCAGAAAGCGGGGGAAATTAGTCCTGGAGATAAGCTTTATGTGGTTCACAAAGATAAAACTGTGGTTTTCTTTGTGGCTGGCAGAGAATCGATTGAAAAGGGAATGGCTATTATCGGCGCTCATATTGATTCGCCGCGGCTTGATTTAAAGCCATCGCCTCTTTACGAAAGCGAGGACATGGCTTTTATGAAGACCCACTATTATGGTGGTATAAAAAAATACCATTGGGTGACCATACCTCTAGCCATGCATGGTACGGTGGTGAAAAAGGATGGCGAGACGATTAATATTTCCATCGGTGAAGCAGCAGAAGATCCGGTTTTTTGTATTACCGATTTGCTACCTCATTTATCTCAGGAACAAAATACCAAAAAAATGACCGAAGGGATCACCGGGGAAGGCCTTAACATCATTGTTGGCAGCAAACCTTATCCCGAAAAAGATCTGAAAGACGGGGTAAAACTAAATATTCTTAATCTTCTTTACACAAAATATGGTATGTTAGAAGAAGATTTTGCCACTGCTGAACTGGAAGTTGTGCCAGCAGGAGCGGCTCGAAATGTTGGTTTTGATGAAAGTCTGATTGGCGGATATGGTCAGGACGACCGTATCTGTGCCTATACTGCCCTGCGCGCGATACTTGACCGGGAGGAATCTCCAGAGCGCACCCTTTGTGTCATTTTGGCTGATAAGGAAGAGATTGGCAGCGTCGGTAACACGGGCATGCATTCGCGTTTTTTTGAAAATACAGTAGCTGAGATTATCGATCTGATGGCTGTGAAAAAACCGGAAATGGCGATGCGTCGGTGCTTTATGAATTCAGAAGTGCTCTCCGCTGATGTTACTGCCGGGGTCGATCCTAACTTTACCGGCACCCATGATAAAGGAAATGCCCCATATATTGGCAAAGGAATGGTTTTGTCTAAATACGGCGGTGCCCGGGGGAAATCCGGCTCTAATGATGCCCATGCTGAATTTGTGGGAAAGGTCAGACAAACCCTGGAGGCTGCAGGTGTGATCTGGCAGATGGGTGAACTGGGTCGCGTGGATCTTGGCGGCGGCGGTACCATCGCCCATATTCTGGCCGAATATGGAATGGATGTGCTTGATTGCGGCCCGGCACTGCTGAGTATGCATTCTCCCTTCGAACTGGCCTCCAAAATTGATCTATATATGTGTTATAAGGGGTATAAAAGCTTTCTGAAATAGGAAGAAAGACAAAATAATACTCTTAATGGCAGAAAAGGCAGTTGAAAAACGTATTTGTTAATATAGTAACAAATGCCATATTGTGCATTTGTTGTTTTAATCAGATAAATGACCACATTGAAATGGTAATAATAGTCTAAAATTTACTCTTTTAGAACTAAATATTACCATTTTTTTTATTGCCCCGGCGGGTACAGTATTATTTTAAACAAATTTATCGATACGTATGGAAAAAAAATAATTTATATGTTATGATACTGCCTATATATACAAGTATACTGTTTCTCTTGTGTAAAATTTTAATTTGAGGGGTGTTTGACTTAAGATGAATGTAAAACATGGAACCTTTAAGGGGGGAATCCACCCACCCTATAGAAAGGAAAGTACTGCTGAAGTTCCGCTGGGTATAGGCGCAAAACCAGAGATGGTGATCATACCCATGTCGCTGCACATTGGGGCACCTTGTACACCGATTGTAAAAAAAGGCGATCAGGTCTTTCTTGGACAAAGAGTTGGAGAGCCAAATGGTTTTGTTTCCGTTCCTGTCCACGCCAGCGTTTCGGGAACCGTTGTTGCGGTTGAGGAACGTCCACATGCATCCGGTGATCGGATCATGGCAGTTGTGATTGAATCGGATGGTTTGGATACCATCGACCCAAGTATCAAACCATATGGAACTCTAGAAGAAATGGATGCCGAGGCTATTAAAAAAATGGTTTTGAATTCTGGTATTGTCGGTCTTGGTGGGGCAACCTTTCCTACCCATGTCAAATTGGCCATTCCGCCAGACAAAAAAGTTGATTGTGTCGTTTTAAATGGTGCTGAATGTGAGCCCTATTTAACAGCTGATCATCACTTGATGCTAAATCAAGCTGAAAAGGTTGTCAAGGGATTACAAGCCGCCATGAAAGCGGTGGGTGTTGACAAGGGTTTTATTGGTGTAGAAGATAACAAAACCGATGCGATTGAGGCTCTTGTTAAAGCAATTGGAAACGATAGCAGACTGGAAGTTTACTCACTGCATACTAAATATCCACAGGGCGCAGAAAAGCAATTGATAGCGGCAATCATTGGCCGTGAAGTGCCGTCAGGAGGGTTGCCAGCGGATGCCGGCGTTGTTGTTATGAATGTTGGAACAGCAGCTCAAATAGCTGAGTCAATGACCACCGGATTGCCGTTATACAAGCGCTACCTGACCTGTACCGGAGATGCCATCAAGAAACCCCAAACGATGGAAATTCGTGTCGGAGTACCCTTCCAATCGGTTATTGATCAATGCGGAGGTTTTTCGGCTGAACCAGGAAAAGTAATTTCTGGCGGACCAATGATGGGAGTGACCCAGTTTGAAACCAATATCCCTGTGATGAAGGGAACCTCAGGAATTTTATGCTTAACCAAAGAATCGGCTAAGATCGCTATGCCGTCAAATTGTATTCACTGCGGTAAATGTGTCGGCGTCTGTCCAATTCATTTACAACCACTTTATATCGCTGAGTATTCGCAACGGGATAACTGGGATAAATGCGAATCAAATAATGCCATGGATTGCATTGAATGCGGTAGCTGTTCTTATATTTGTCCTGCAAAACGAACCCTGGTATCATCCATTCGGGTTGCTAAACGCGAGATTATCGCACAAAGAAGAAAAGGAAATTAGGAGGAATATTGATGAATGAATTAAATCTGACAGTGTCATCATCCCCTCATATCCGGGCAAAACACACCACAGCCAATATTATGCAAAATGTTATTATTGCTTTGTTACCTGCATTGGCTGTCGCAGGATTTGTTTTTGGAGTATGGGCATTGGCATTAGTAGCTATTTGTATTATCTCGTCAGTGGTTACCGAAGCGGTTATCCAAAAACTGCTTAAGAAACCAGTTACTGTCAATGACTGGAGTGCGGTTGTGACAGGGGTGCTGCTAGCATTCAATTTACCCATTAATGCTCCCTGGTGGATTGCAGTTGTGGGTTCTATTTTTGCCATCGCCATTGTCAAACAATGTTTTGGTGGTTTAGGACAAAACTTTATTAATCCAGCGTTGGCAGCGCGAGCCTTTTTACTGGCTTCCTGGCCAGGACATATGACTGCAACGGCCTATATTCCGGCAGCTGATACAGTAACAACAGCAACGCCATTGGCCTTGTTAAAAGCTGGAGAAGTAGCAAGCATGCCTTCAACTCTGGATTTATTCCTCGGATTGAATGGCGTGTACGGTTGTATTGGAGAAATTTCAGCCCTTGCTTTGCTAATTGGCGGACTGTATCTCATTTTCAAAGGCATCATCAGTTGGAGAATTCCAACCATTTATCTGCTAACAGTAGGGATCTTTGCTTTATTGGTGGGACAGGATCCAATTGTGCACATTGTCTCAGGTGGTATAATGCTGGGTGCCTTCTTTATGGCAACAGACTATGCTTCGTCACCCGTCACCGCTAAAGGTCAGATTTTTTATGCGGTTGGCTGTGGTTTAATTACAATGATTATTCGTATTTATGGGGGTTATCCAGAAGGCGTTTCTTATTCGATTCTACTGATGAATGTTGCAACACCTCTTATTGAACGCTTCACCAAAGAGCGAATCTATGGTGTGACTAAAACCAAGAAGGAGGCTAAAGCATAATGGAAGCAAAAGAAAAAGTACAGATTGATTGGAAAGTTGTTTTTAAATTAGGTTTTATATTACTTCTTATTTCAGGGGTAGCAGCTTGCTGTCTGGCATTGACCAATTATGTGACGGCTGGCACGATCGAAGAAATGAACATTCAAGCGAACACCGTTGCGCGTCAGGAAGTACTGCCGGAAGCGACTGATTTTGAAGAAGTGCCAACCGCCGATGTGGAAAAAACGGCCAAAGAAATTGGTATGGAAAAACCAGAAGAACTGCTGGAAATTTATATTGGAAAAAATGGCAGTGAAATTGTCGGGTATACCGTTAAGACCGGTCCTTCAAGTGGTTTTGGGGGTGAGATACAGGTATTAACTGGAATTTCAACTGATGGAGTCATTACTGGAATTACCATCATTAAACACAATGAAACGCCAGGGTTAGGTGCACTTGCCACCGGTGAATGGAAAGATCAGTTTACCGGTAAATCAGCGACAGAAGAGTTGATCGTGGTAAAAGGGGCAGCCGCCAAAGAAGACAGTAATGAAATTCAGGCGATTACCGGCTCGACCATTACATCTGCGGCAGTTACTGAAGGTGTCAATACATCCGTTGACGTTTACCAGATTATGTCGAAATAGGAGGGAAATAAAAGATGAATTTTATGAAAAATCTTACTCGGGGAATCATCCGAGAAAATCCTATCTTCGTACTATTACTGGGGATGTGTCCGACCCTTGCGGTTACCACATCGGCAGTAAATGGTTTGGGGATGGGACTGGCAACAACCGCTGTGTTAATCTGTTCAAATGTCGTCATCTCAGCACTTAGAAAAGTGATCCCTGATAATATCAGAATCCCTGCCTTTGTCGTTATTATTGCATCCTTCGTGACTATTGTTGGTATGTTAATGAAAGCTTACTTGCCAGCACTGGATGCATCATTAGGTTTATTTATACCGTTGATTGTTGTAAACTGCGTTATCTTGGGTCGGGCGGAAGCTTTTGCATTTGGAAATGGTGTCGTCGATTCATTTGCAGATGGACTTGGAATGGGTCTTGGGTTTACCATGGCGTTAACTATTTTGGGTTCAATTCGTGAAATTCTAGGGGCAGGAAGCATTTTTGGATTTTCATTATTCGGGGCTGCTTATGAACCGGTATTATTGATGATCTTGCCTCCTGGGGCATTTTTAACCCTTGGTCTTTTGATTGGCCTCATTAACTGGAAAACAAAAAAGGCATAGGGGGAGATATCAATGACTTTAATTTTTATAATGATCAGTGCGATTTTTGTCAATAATTTTGTACTATCGCGATTTTTAGGTATTTGTCCGTTTTTAGGGGTTTCCAAACAAGTTGAAACCGCTGTCGGAATGGGTGTTGCTGTAACCTTTGTTATGGCACTTGCTTCAGGAATAACTTATGTGGTTCAGTATTCAATATTAAATCCGCTAGGTTTAGGATATTTGCAGACAATTGCATTTATTCTGGTAATTGCAACGCTGGTTCAGCTGGTTGAAATGGTCATTAAAAAAGCCAGCCCATCGCTGTATCAGGCGTTGGGCGTCTACCTGCCTTTAATCACAACTAACTGTGCGGTTTTAGGGGTTGCGCTTTTGAATATTCAATTTCAGTATAATTTTATTGAAACAATTTTCCACGGCGTTGGAGCAGCCTTAGGTTTCACGCTTGCGATTGTGCTTTTTGCGGGCATCCGAGAACGGCTTGAAACCTCAGCAGTTCCAAAAGCTCTTGAGGGATTTCCAATTGCGTTATTAACCGCCGGCTTAATGGCGATTGCGTTTTTGGGATTTTCTGGAATGAAACTAGGTTAGGAGGATACAGAAATGTTAAATGCGATTTTAGTTCCTGTCGGTATCCTCGGTGTATTTGGTTTAGTGTTTGGAATTGGCCTTGCCATTGCGGCTAAGGTGTTTGAAGTGTATGAAGATCCTCGAGTTCCAATGATACGAGCTGCCTTACCCGGTGCAAACTGTGGCGGCTGTGGATTACCTGGCTGTGATGCGCTGGCATCTGGGATCGTAAATGGAACCGCCGCCATTGACGCCTGTCCGGTTGGTGGAGCCGATTGTACTGCTGCAATTGCTGAAATAATGGGAATGGAAGCAGGAAGTGCGGTAAAAAAAGTGGCCACTGTTATTTGTCAGGGAACCTGCGAAACAGCGCCAAATCGAGCAGAATACTACGGCGAAATGGATTGTCGGGAAGCGATGATTGCCTCAGGCGGTGCAAAAGGTTGCCGATATGGCTGTATGGGATTAGGCACGTGTAAAGCGGTATGTCCCTTTGATGCCATTATTATGGGCGAAGACGGATTACCAAAAATTGATCCAGACAAATGCACGTCTTGTGGCAAATGTGTGGATGCCTGTCCCAAAGCGATCATGAACTTGGTACCAGCAGCTCAGGAAGTGATTGTTAAATGTCATAACCTTGATAAAGGAAAGGTTGCCCGTCTATCCTGTACAACTGCATGTATTGCTTGTGGCGCCTGTAAAAAAGCCTGTCGCTTTGATGCAATCACGGTGGATAATAATTGTGCAAAAATTGATTATGACAAATGTCGGCAGTGTTACGAGTGTGTCGATAAGTGTCCGATGAATTGTATTACCGGCGATGTTGAATATGGCAAAGCTACCGCATATATTATTGACGAAAACTGTATTGCCTGCGGTTTGTGTGCGAAAAACTGTCCGGTCAATGCTATTACCGGAGAAATTAAAAAACCACCCTATGTTATCGATCATGACATGTGTATTGGTTGCGGAATCTGTTTTGATAAGTGTCGAAAAAGTGCTATTGAAATGCGACCAAATAAAACTAAGTAATAAAATAAACAAAAAGCACTGAAACGGCTCTTCATTGAAAAATGAAGAGCCGTTTTTATTAAGAATTTATGACAATTCGGCATTCAATTAAAATTTTAATGAGAATTTTAGGAAAAATGTATAAAATAAATTGGGATTCTGTTAGAATGGTAATATTGTTGATAAGAGGAGGCTTATGGTGAACGGAAAGTCAGACTATCACGTATCAATTAAAAAGCTCCCAGAGGATGAACGACCGCAGGAAAAAATGATCCGTCATGGCGCTGGAAGCTTAAGCAATGCGGAGCTACTAGCAATAATTATTCGAACCGGAACTCGGGATGCGACTTCAATAGAAGTGGGCAGAAAGATCATGGAGTACCTGGATAATGACTTGTCGGCCTTTTATCAAACAGATGTGATGGAGCTTAAACGTAACCCTGATTTAGCTGGTATCGGCATTGTTAAAGCCTGTCAGATTAAGGCAGCCATTGAACTGGGTCGTCGAATGAAACAGAAGGATTTGCCTGAGATAAAAGTCACTACACCCCAGGATGTGGTAACTTTGCTTGTCGATCAAATGGTATATCTCAAACAAGAATGCTTTAAAATTATTTTGCTGGACACCAAGAACAAAGTCATCAATATTGAGGAAGTCAGCCGCGGAACCTTGAATGCTTCTTTGGTTCATCCCAGAGAAGTTTTTGTAAAAGCCATTAAACAATATGCAGCATCAATTATTATGGTTCACAATCATCCTTCTGGTGATCCCGAACCTAGTGGCGAAGATAAACGTATTACCAGGCGACTGGTTGATGCAGGCGAGTTAATCGGTATTTCAGTGTTGGATCATATTATTATTGGACAGGGCTCATATCTGAGTTTTAAACAGGAGAAACTCCTGTAGTTAGCTTAATACATTTAAAAATACCTAACGCCGTGTTTGAAATTGAGGTATAATAAAGTGTATGTTTAAAAATTAGGATGATTTCAGTTAATCAGCAATAAAACAATGTCGGTCAAACATGATTTAATAAACTATAGTCAGTATATTTACAGAGAAGCTTCAGAATCGGAGGTAGGATTATCAGTCTTGTTTATACGTATCATATATCAAAAGATCATGAAAAACTGGTCAGAGATCAACTGGTCATGCGTTATAGCTATTCCAGCCGATTAATCAGAGAGATCAAACGGATTGGAAAGATCAGTTTAAATCATAAGGAATGCTTCCTGGGGCAGCAAATCAAGCCAGGAGATATCATTGAGATTAAGATGCCACGCGAAGAGATTGACGGAGAGCCGGTATTGGGTAATCTCAGTGTTGTTTACGAAGATGAAGAATTATTAGTAATTAATAAACCGCCGTTCTGTGTTACGCATCCCACCAAGAGTCATCAATTGGATACCTTGGCAAATTATGTCAGCTATTATTGGCGTGATCGCGGTATTTCTGCAAAAATTCGCTTTGTCAATCGCCTGGATCGGGATACAACAGGAATTGTTGCGATTGCCAAAAATAAATATGTACATCACTACGTGCAAAAAGAAGTCAATGCTGGTAAGGTTCGCAAGGTTTATCATGCTTTTGTTCATGGAAAACTTCCCCATGCGGAAGGGGTAATTAATCTTCCTATTGGGCAACCCTATCACGATAGTATTCATCGCGTCGTTATGGTCGATGGGAAACCATCAGTCACCCACTATAAGGTGCTTGAAGAGTTTAAGGATGCATCATTGATAGAACTGATTCTAGAAACAGGACGAACCCACCAGATAAGGGTTCATTTAAAGCATCTGGGAAACCCGATTATTGGCGATCCGCTCTATCATGGTGATGTTATTGATGAGGGACATTTTGAAATGTCTCACCAGGCACTTCATGCCCAGAGCCTGGAGTTGTCACTTCCCAAAACTAAAGGTTTGTGCTTTCAGGCTGAGTATAACGACGAATTGAAAAAGCTTCATCAGCGTTTAATAGATAATAAATAGAAAAAGGTGATAAAATGAGTGAAAAGCAAAAAAAAGGGATAAAAAGACGAAAGAAGAAAAAACACATCGGTGCAAAGGTACTGATTATTCTTTTGGTTCTGGGAATACTGGGAATCGGAGTGATGTATTCGATATACGCTGCAAATCGTATGGATATTTCTGAATATCAGTATCAGGCAAAAGACAAAACCGAGATTTATTCGGCAGATAATGTCATTATAGCGGAATTGTACATGAAAAATCGAACCAATATTACCTTTGATCAGATTCCGCTACAATTACAGCAAGCTCTGATATCTGTTGAAGATTCGCGTTTTTACGATCATTTTGGGATTGACTTGCTAGGGATTGTTCGGGCATTTTTCTCAAATATAGCCAGTAATGGCATTGGCGAAGGTGCTAGTACGATCACCCAACAACTTTCGAGAGTATTGTTTCTTCCGGATATTGCAACAGAACAGAATTTTAATCAATCGCTGATAAGAAAGCTAAAGGAAATATCGATAGCACTGCAATTAGAAGAAAAGTATACCAAAGAGCAGATCCTAGAGATGTACTTTAATGAATACTATTTTGGTTCAGGTGCATATGGGATTGAAGAAGCAGCGCAAACCTATTTCAATAAACCGGTATCACAGGTTGATCTCGCTGAAGCAGCTATGCTGGCGGGATTACCCCAGGCACCCAGTGCGTATGCTCCTAACTCAAATTTTGAAGCAGCAAAAAAACGTCAGCAGGAAGTTCTGATACGAATGGTTAAGGAAAAGTACATTACCCAGGAAGAAGCAGATGCAGCCTATGCACAGGAGTTGGTTATTAGAGATCCAGCAACCATTAGCAATGATAATCAGATCGTCGAAAATTACCAGTCATATGTCGGGCGGGCTTTGGATGAATACGCCCGCTTAAAAGCATCGGCAGTTATGCAAGAGCGTGGCATCACAGAAGATCAGGCGATTGATTATATCAAAACGAATATTGCCAGCGGTGGTTATCGTATTTATACAACCATTAATACCACCATGCAGACTGATGCAGTAGAAAGTCTCAATGGTGTTCTATCCGACTACGGAATGGACGAGGAGACTGGATCGGTGGTTTCAGTGGATTTGGATGGTGCAATAAAGGCTTATTATGGCGGCAACACGCAGATTGATATGGCAAATACGCCTAGACAACCCGGGTCAAATATTAAGCCCCTTTATTACGCAGCGGCCATGGATAAGGGACTGATCACTCCATCAACGACCATATTGGATGCCTATACTGATTTTGGTGGCTATGCACCCAGAAACTATGATGGTGGTTATCATGGAACCGTAACAGTTCGGACAGCCTTAGTCAACTCTTACAATATTCCGGCGGTTAAGGTGTATGATAAGGTTGGAGTAGAAGCCGCAGTTGCCTTTATGCAGACAATGGGAATCTCAACATTTGAGGATACTGACTATAATTTGGCAACGGCACTTGGTGGAATGACCTATGGCATCAAACCGATGGAAATGGCAGCCGCCTTTAATGTATTTAACAATGCCGGGGTCTACAATCAGCCCTATTTTATCACCAGAATGGAACAGATCAATGGAGAGGTTATTTATACAAAAAATGCATCAAGTACAACAACGAGAAAAGTCATGACCGATACTACCGCCACCAATATGATGAGCATTTTAGAGGGCGTTGTTAATTATGGTACCGGAACATCTGCTTCGCAGATTTATACAACAGCTGGGAAAACCGGGACAACCCATGATAATAAGGATTTATGGTTTACCGGCATTACTGGTAATTTAACCACGACAGTCTGGATAGGTAGTCCTGAGAATTATATCCTACCTGGAGGTAGCTATATTGCTGCGGTTGTCTATGGCAGTTATATGAGGTCGGTTATCAATCAGGATTTGCTGACGATCACTGAAATGGAAAGAACATCGAACGAGGGTGAAACTTCGGGAGCCTCATCTATTGATGGAGGAACCACTAAACCGGCAAAAGAAGAGGAAAAAAAGACTGAAACCGAAACCCCTACACCAAAACCGCCAACCCCGACTGAGCCAACAACGCCAACAACGCCAACAAAGCCAACCGAGCCAACCGAGCCAACTGAGCCAACCGAGCCGACTGAACCAACCGAGCCAACTGAACCAACCGAGCCAACCGAACCAACCGAGCCAACCGAACCAACTACACCGACTGAACCAACTGCACCGAGAACCTAAGACCAGCTAATAAAAGTCAATAGTTAATTTCAATTTTTTTAGAAATGAGGATTGATAAAAAGGGCATAGCAAACAAGCCATTAAAAAATCCGAACAATGGCCAAAATCAGGTTATCGAAATTTTCAGGGTTAAGCGGCCAAAGTGAGGCTGGAATGGGTGCTGTTTCGCCAGGACTGATGATCTTCGGGGCTCCTGAATTCAAACGGTTTTGGTCACGGAGAACCGCAAAAATGTAATGAAGCAGCTTATGCATGACGGCTACAAGGGCGACCTTTTTCTTCTTGTTTTGGCATTTATTCTGATAGTAATCCCGCAAAACAGGATTGATCGGATCACCTTTGCAGGTGGTTCGAATCGAAGCCAGAGCCGCAGTAAAAAGGACTCTACGCCCGAACCGGGTACCACGCTTGGAAATTTTGTTACGATCTCCATTAAACTTGCCGGACTGATTGACACTGGGATCAATACCAAAGAAGGCAACCAGAGCTTTTGGCGAATGGAACCGGGAAAAATCTCCGATTTCGGCCAGAATAGTGGCCGCGGTTAGAAAACCAATTCCTGGCATGGCTTCCAGCAGAATAATGGAGTCCCGGACATTTTTGGGAAAGTCAACATTCGAAATCATCCCAGCCAGTTCATCTTTAAGACCTTCCAGATTGGCCTGAAACGTTTCAATACCGTCAAGATGATACTGAATTTTACGGCTGAGGATAGAAAATTCCATGGGCATTTGAAGGCAGAGTTGAGCCATCTCAACGAGTTTGGCAACCTTCTTCTGTCCCCATATAAGCCCCTTGCGACTGGTTTTGGCAATCATTTGAGCCAGTGTATCGGGATTTTCAGAAAGAATGGCCTGAGGGGTTTGATAATCCCTGAGAATTTTCAGCGAAGCCTTGCCAAAAGGATTACTAAAAACATCCAGATAACCGGGGAACAGCAGGTAAAGATCGGTGCACAGGCGGTTTTTCAGTTCGGTGAGCATATCTGAAATGGCATAATATTCACGCAGTAACATCCTCAGGGAAAGAATCTGGGGTTCTGGAACCAGTGAATACTTAACATCCTGAAATTTAGCCAGTCGGGCAATGGATTCCGCATCTTTGGCATCATTTTTCACTTTTCTTAAGTCGAAATTTTTGGTAGAATGAACACATAGAGGATTCAGGACAAATCCTTTGAGATCATTCGATTTCAAAAAGAAGAAGAGTGGCAAATGAAAGATACCCGTAGATTCTACAAAGTAGATGGGCTTTTGTTTCAGCCGCTCTTCTTCTTTTTTGAGAATGCCGAGCAGCTTGTTAAAACCGGCCGGATTGTGATCAATCCGAAAGGGCTTGTGAATCAGTGAGCCATTAGGCTCCAGCATAGCGACCACAGAAAACTCTGAGGAAACGTCAATGCCAACAATAAAATCATTTAAGAATTCAGACACAATAACACAACCTTTCTGTTTGAATCAATCAGAGCATCCACGAAAGAAGAACGCTAGACAACCTTGCATTTGAAACGGGTAACACCCGAAGGTGGCCCAACCAGCTAAACATCGAATCGTCCTTGTGGAGTGACACGCTTTTTTACGGATAAGTCCTTTGATGAAAAGGGATCCAGGAGGTACGCACATCTATCTCTCTGACAAAGCGATTATAGCATGATGTTTAAAGAAATCAAATCCTGGTGTCGCTGATTGATCCGAACAATAAGTTTAAAATTATCAAAGAACATTCGGGTTAAGTTTTGATCACTTACCCTATATGTATCTTACAAGGAGGAAGATGATGATTGAGCAAAGCAAATCGAAACGACAGGAAATAAAACAGAATATGCGAGGTGGTCAGGGGGATGTTGTGATTACCCACATCACCAACAATGAGATTCTAGGCGAAAATTGCCGACTCTTTGCCCAGATTACCGTAAAACCGGGAGATTCTATCGGAGAACATCAGCATCTCGGTGAGCGTGAAATATTTTATTTTTTACAGGGTCAGGGAATTGTAGTTGATAACGGCAGAGAATCTGAAATCGGTCCCGGAGACGTGATGGTTACTCCGGATCAAGGTAGTCATAGTGTCTACAATAATGGTCAAGAGGACTTGATATTTATGGCACTGATTCTTAATGAAAACGCGTGACAAAAAAGAAGATTGAACAAATATTAGCCACACTGGAAAAGCTCTATGGGCAGGAACAGTGTGGCTTGGATTTTAATACCCCCTTTGAACTGCTGATTGCCACCATCCTTTCAGCACAATGCACAGATGTCCGGGTGAACATTGTCACTAACGATTTATTTGATAAGTACAATACACCGGAAACTATTTTGTTATTGGGAGAAGAAGCCCTGCTTGAAAAAATTAAGACTTGTGGTCTGGCAAAAACGAAGGCAAAAAACATCATTCTGACCTGTCATCGACTACTAATCGAATATAATGGGATTGTACCTGCTCAAATGGAGCAACTAATCACACTCCCGGGGGTTGGACGAAAGACCGCCAATGTGGTAATGAGTAATGCCTTCAACATACCGGCTATTGCGGTGGACACTCATGTTTTTCGGGTTTCCCGAAGAATTGGTTTAGCCAGTGGGAAAACGGTGCTGGAAGTTGAAAAGGAATTAATGAAAAACATTCCGCAGGATAAATGGTCCCAGGCTCATCATTGGCTGATCTGGCATGGAAGAAAATGCTGTACGGCCAGGAAGCCCAATTGCGGCGAGTGTATGCTGTACAATCTCTGTGTTTTTGCGAGACAAAGTTTTAAAGAAGCATAGGATCAGAGTAATTATTTCTTGTGTTTTTCTTAAGAATGGTTTATGATAAGCACTATAAATAATCATTGAAAAGAAAAAGGAGGAAAAGAAATGAAGAAAAGAGTTCTTAGTGTTTTACTTGTAATGATCTTCACCGCTTCAATTTTTGCATTTGCAGGATGTACAACATCGGGCGGAAGTGCAGACGCAGACGTTGTCAAACTTGGTTTTATTGGACCAATGACAGGCGATGCTGCTATTTATGGAAGCTCAGCTGAAGAAGGTGCCCAATTAGCCGTGGCTGAAATCAATGAGGCCGGTGGTATTGATGGGAAGAACATCGAGTTGGTTGCTTACGATTCAAAAGCAGATCAAACCGAAGCAATCAATGCCTACAATCGTTTAAGAGACCAGGATGGTGTCGTTGCAGTAATTGGTGGAACCTTAAGTGGCGAAACCTTAGCAATGAAAGACATTATGGTTCAGGATAATATGCCAGTATTGTCGCCAACTGCAACTGCAGTTGAAGTAACCGAAGATGCTCCAAATGTATTTAGAACATGCTTCCTGGATGATTATCAGGGACAGGCGGCTGCTAACTTTGCAGCGACTACCTTAAGCGCTAAAACAGCTGCTTTATTAATTGGAACTGGTAACCCCTACTCAGAAGGTGTGTCAGAAGCGTTCAAAACAGCATTTACTGCCAAAGGCGGAACAATTGCTGGTAGCGAATCTTACGGCACCGCTGATAAAGACTTCAGTGCCCAATTAACAAAAATAAAAGACATGAATCCAGATGTCGTGTTTGTTCCAGATTATGTTCAAACAGTTGGTCCTATTCTTCAAAAAGCCAAAGAAATGGGCATTACAGCAAAATTTGTCGGCGCTGATGGTTGGGATGGCGTTCAGGAAGAATATGCTGATGCCGCTCAGGGAAATTACTTCACAAATCATTATGCAGCGGATTCACCATCAGAAACTGTACAAAACTTTATCACTGCCTACAAAGCAGAGTATAACAAAGTGCCAAACTCTTTTGCTGCTTTAGGTTATGATGCGGTATATGCCATGGTGGCAGCGATTACAGCAGCAGGATCAACAGAATCGGCTGATATTATCACAGCTTTAGGCGCTACTGATCACCCTGGTGTTACCGGAACCTTGAAGTTTGACGAAGAAGGCAACCCTAAAGACAAAGAAGTAACGATTATTAAAATTGATGGCGGTCA
>Ga0180017_100263_pt1 | contig 20355 bp, 16 predicted proteins | sample KR46_S_MetaG_FD_129674 | JGI IMG/M metagenome (GOLD analysis project Ga0180017, IMG submission 129674) | Groundwater microbial communities from the Olkiluoto Island deep subsurface site, Finland - KR46_S_MetaG | ecosystem: Environmental > Aquatic > Deep subsurface > Groundwater | place: Finland...
CAACCAATAAAAACGCTATCTCACAAGAGCCTACTGGCATGTACCAAAATCATGACAGCTGTTGGGAATAGGGTTGGGCAGGCAAACGAAGAAAAGAAAAAGGGCCTGGATTTTACATCCAAGCCCTTGATTTCTTTGGTGCGCAATGCAAGAATCGAACTTGCGGCCTTTAGCTCCGGAGGCTAACGCTCTATCCAACTGAGCTAATTGCGCACGGGGAATGACTGTCTATGCAGACGACCCGCGCTTGTCAAGCATTCGCGTCTGATATAGCCGGATGGCCCACACTGAAATTTTCGAGGTGACCCATGAGCATTTCAAAGCGCATCATTCTGGCCATATCCGGTGCCAGCGGCATGGCGTACGCCTGTCAGCTCGCCCGCTCCCTGGGCCAGGTTCCTGGGCTGGAGCTGCATGGGATCATCTCCAACGGTGCGCGGGAAGTCTTTCGGCACGAACTGGACTTAGACCCGCAGGAGCTTTTGTCCTGCTTTCATTTCCTGCACGAGCCCGCCAATATCGCGGCCCCTCCGGCCAGTGGGTCTTGGGAGCATTCGGGCATGATCGTCTGCCCGTGCTCCATGGCCAGCCTTGCCGCCATCGCAACCGGGGTCGGCACCAATCTGCTGCACCGCGCCGCCGACGTGACCCTCAAAGAGCGCCGCCCGCTGATCCTGGTGCCGCGCGAGACGCCTTTGAGCGAGATCCATCTCAGGAACATGCTGCGCGCCCATCGCGCCGGGGCCGTGATCATGCCGCCCTGCCCCGGGTTCTACCATCGACCCGGTTCCATCGACCAGTTGGTGGCCCAGTTCGCAGGCCGCATCCTGGAGCAGCTGGGCTTACCCCACGACCTCTACACCCGCTGGAGCTGAAAGAAGTTGCCCGCCGGGACGCTTGATGATAGCCCCAGCCAATGTTCGACATAAGCCAGACCCTCCACCACTTTTCCATCATCGCCCTACCCTTCTTTCTTGGCATCACCTGCCACGAATTCGCGCACGGCTACGTGTCCTATTTGATGGGCGATCCCACGGCCAAGAATGCCGGCAGATTGACCCTGAACCCCCTGAAACACCTCGACCCCATGGGCACCCTGGTCCTGGTGCTGACCCAGCTCATCGGCTGGGCCAAGCCCGTGCCCATCAACCCGGCCTATTACAAGGACTACCGACGCGGCATACTCTACGTGTCCCTGGCCGGTCCCATGGCCAACTACGCGGTGATGATCTTCTTCGCCATCCTGCTCAAGATCATCATCATCGCGTCCCAGACCCCCGGCGCTGCCGAGTACGCCTACATCCTGCGGCCCATGATCAACATCGCCGCGGCCGGGGTGTTCATCAACGCCATCCTCGGCACCTTCAACCTGCTGCCCATCCCGCCGCTGGACGGCAGCAAGATCCTGGCCTGCCTTCTGCCCGGCCACATGGCCGCGCGCTTCATGCAGCTTGAGCGCTACGGCTTCATCATCCTGCTTCTGCTGGCCTTTACCGGAGTACTGGGCATGATCCTGTCCCCGATCTCGGCCTTTGTGCAAAACATGATCATCAAACCCATGCTTTAAGGTCCCGACATGAAGAAAATGACCGTCCTGACCGGAATCACCACTTCCGGCACGCCGCACCTGGGCAATTACGTCGGCGCCATCCGCCCGGCCATCGAGGCCAGCCGTGATGAAAACGTCAACTCCTACTATTTTCTGGCCGATTTTCACTCCCTGATCAAATGCCACGACCCGGCCCGCATCCATCAATCGCGCCTGGAAGTGGCCGCCACCTGGCTGGCCCTGGGTCTGGATACGAACAAGAGCACCTTCTACTGCCAGTCCGATATCCCCGAGATCCCGGAGCTGACCTGGATTCTGACCTGCATGACGGCCAAGGGCCTCATGAACCGCGCTCACGCCTACAAGGCCTCGGTGCAGGAGAACGAGGACAACGGCAGCCCTGATCCGGACAAGGGCATCACCATGGGGCTCTACTCCTATCCCATCCTCATGGCCGCCGACATCCTCATGTTCAACGCCAATATCGTGCCCGTGGGCAAGGACCAGACCCAGCATCTGGAGATGACCCGCGACATCGCGCAGCGCTTCAACCACCACTTCGGCGAGCACTTCGTCATGCCCGAGGCCCGCGTGGACGAGTCCACGGCCGTGCTGACCGGTCTTGACGGCCGCAAGATGAGCAAGAGCTACAACAATTATATTCCACTCTTCGCCCCGGAAAAGAACCTGCGCAAGCTGATCATGAAGATCACCACCAACTCCCAGGCCCCTGAAGAGCCCAAGGAGACCGTAGGCTGCGCCCTGTTTGAAATGTACCGGGCCTTCGCCACGCCGGAGCAGGTCGCCCAGATGCGCGCCAAGTTCGCGGAGGGCATCGGCTGGGGCTACGTCAAGCAGGAGCTTTTCGAGGTCGTCAACGCCCAGTTGGCCGAACCGCGCGAAAAGTACGCCGAACTGATGCTAAACCCGGCCTACATCGAAAAAGTGCTCAAGGAAGGGGCTGAAAAGGCCCGCACCCACAGCCGTCCCTTTCTGGACCGCATCCGCCAGTCCGTAGGAATCAGGACGCTTACGGCCTAATACCGGACTGGTCTTTGCAGCGTTTTTTGGGTAGAATTATTTTTTCGAGCCACGGAGGATATCATGGGCGCAGCCAAGAAAGTCGTTCAACTGGACAGCAAGGCCACCAGGAAGGAACCGGCCCGCAAAAAGGTCAAAAAGGTCGAACTGACCGAGGTCGTCAGGGAAAAGAAGCCCGAGCCCGCGTCATTCACTGAGTACACGGACCTGGCCAAAAGCCTGACCCGCGAAAAAGCCCTCAGCCATGACGAGGTCGAAGCCGCGCTTGGCGCCGCTCCCGCGCCCGCGAGCGAGCAACCCGAGGCAACGCTTTCGGCGACCCCGGCGGCGGATGCTCCCGGCATCAACGATACTTCGGTTATGCCCCCGCGCCGCGACATGAGCAAGATGGCCCTCTTTGCCTCCCTTGTGGCGGTGATTCTGCTGCTGGGCTTCTATTTCAACCTGAATCAGAACATCAAGGATCTGACTCAGCAGGTCCAGGACCTCTCCGTCATCAAGACCACTGTTTCCAGCCTGGACACCAAGGTCGGGACCATGGAATCCAAGGTGGCGGAGCTTGAAACCCTGCCCGCCAAGACCCGCGCGGCGCTGATGAGCTCCATTCTGCAGGAGATGACCCAGAAGACATCCTACATGTCCACCCAGCTCCAGTCCCCGGAGCAGCAGGAAAAGCTGATGAAGGCCAAAGAGCTGATCCAGCAGGTGCAGACCGAACTGAATACCCTGAACTAGGCCATTGAAAAAAGGCGATCTGCTGCGTCAGCGAAAAATCCAGACCGCGCATCTGTCCAATACACTGCACGTCCTGGATTTTTCCGCTTCCTTGCATCTCACCATTTTTGAACGGCCTTTGAATTTCGAATTTTTTAAAAGTCTACTGGGCCCGGGATTCCGGGCCTTTTGCTTCCCGCGAGCAATGCGGATGCGAGCCCCGGCTTGTCCGCTCCCCCCGATTTTTGTACACTTTAGCCACCACCGCAACGATCCATGCCAAGGACTGCCATGCACGACTCAAATCCCCTGCTGAACTGGGAACTGTATCCCGATTTTTCCTCCATCGTCGCCGAACATGTCGTGCCGGCCATGCAGGAGGTCATCGCCAGGAGCAGCGCCGAGCTTCAGGGTCTGGAACAGGCCGCGCCCCGGACCTGGCATGGGCTGCTGGTCCCCCTGGAACGTCTGACCGACCGTGTGTCCAAGGCCTGGGGGCTGGCCACGCACCTGCACAACGTGAAAAACTCTCCGGCCATGCGCAAGGCCTACGCGCAGACCCAGCCCCTGGTCGTGGAATTCTACAACTGCCTCGGGCAGAGCCGTCCGGTCTACGAGGCGCTCCTCGCCCTGCAGGAGAGTCCGGATTTTCCCGCCTTGAGCCAGGCCCTGCGGCGCACCATCACCCTGCTCGTTCGCGACGCGACCCTGCAGGGCGTGGGGCTCTCTCCCGAAAAGCGGGAGCGCTTCAACGCCGTGAGCCAGGAAATGGCCGAGCTGTCCACCCGTTTCACCAACAATGTCCTGGACGCCACCCAGGCCTACGCCCTGACCCTGACCGAAAATGATCAGGTAGCTGGCCTGCCGGGGGACTCCCTGCGCCTGGCCGCGAACATGGCCCGCGCACGCGGCCAGGACCAGGCCACGGCGGAAAAGGGCCCTTGGTGCGTCACCCTCGATCTGCCCTCGTTTCTGTCCTTCATGCAGCACGCCTCCCGCCGCGACCTGCGCGAGGAGGTCTACCGGGCCTACATCACCCGCGCCGCAAGCGGGGAGCGCGACAACCTGCCGCTCATCCGGCGCATCCTCGAATTGCGCCAGGAGCTGGCCGCTCTGCTCGGTTTTGATAACTTTGCCGCCGTCAGTCTGGAGCGCAAGATGGCTCCGGGAGTGGATGGCATCGAAAGCCTGCTGCGCACCATCCAGGACGCGGCCACGGACCCGGCTTTAAACGACCTCATCGACCTGGGCGAGCTGGCCCGGACCCACGGCCAGTCCGAGGACATTGCACCCTGGGACGTGATGTACTGGGCTGAACGCCTGAGGGAGCAGCGCTTCGGCCTGCGCGACGAACTGATCCGCCCCTATTTCCCCCTGCCCGCCATCCTGCAAGGCCTTTTCGAACTCATCGGGGAACTCTTCGAGATCAGCATCGAAACCCGGGCCGATGTGCCGGTCTGGCACCCGGACGTGAGCTATTACCGGGTCAGAAACAGTGAGGGCCGCGAGATCGCTGGATTTTATCTCGACCCCTATGCCCGGCCCGAAGAAAAACGCGGCGGCGCCTGGATGGATGAACTCTGCGGCCGCAGCACGGTCTGCGCCCCGTCCGGCCAGCCCGTGCGTCTGCCCGTGGCCTACGTGAACTGCAATCAGCGCCCGGGCCTGGACAACGCCCCGTCGCTGATGAGCTTTCAGGAAGTGACCACGCTCTTCCACGAATTTGGCCACGCCCTGCAGCATATGCTGACCACCGTGGACCACGGTTTTGTGGCCGGGATCTCCAATGTCGAATGGGATGCGGTGGAGCTTTCGAGCCAGTTCATGGAAAATTGGTGTTACCACCCCCAAACCCTGTCCGGCCTGGCCCGCCACTACCAGACTGGCGAGCCCATGGATGCGGATCTTTTGGACAAACTCCTCGAAACCCGCACCTTCCGCGCCGGGTCCAACGCCCTGCGCCAGGTCTGTTTCGCGCTGACCGACCTGGCCCTGCACACCGCCGATCCGGACGGGCTCGACCCCACGGAAACGGCCCAGCGCATCGCGCGCGAAATCCTGCCCCTGCCGCCTCTGCCCGAGGACCGTTTCCTGTGCTCGTTCTCGCACATCTTCGCCGGTGGCTACGCGGCCGGGTACTACAGTTATAAATGGGCCGAAGTCCTGAGCGCCGACGCCTTCGGGGCCTTCGAAGAAGCCGGAACGCACGATCCGGCCCGCAGGCGGGAACTGGGCAGCCGCTTTCGGGACACGGTCCTGGCCCTGGGCGGCAGCCGTCATCCCATGGAGGTCTTTCACCTCTTCCGCGGTCGCGAACCCGACCCGCACGCCCTCCTGCGCCAGGAAGGCCTTTTGCCTGCAAACAAGGAAAACTGATGTCCATCCAATGGTTCCCCGGCCACATGCACCGGGCCAGAAAACAGATTGCCATAGTCATGACCAAGGTCGACGTGGTCATCGAGGTGCTCGATGCCCGTCTGCCCGGATACAGCGAAAACCCGCTGCTGCGCGAACTGCGCGGCCCCAGGCCATGCCTCAAGGTCCTGAACAAGAGCGACCTGGCCGACCCGGCCGTAACCGCCGCATGGATGGATTTCTACCGCGAGTGCGGCACCGTGCCCATGGAGATAAGCGCGACCGCCCCCAAAGATGCCAAGCGCATCCTGTCCGCTTTGCCGGGCATGGTCCCGCCGCGCAATTTCATCATGCAACCCGTGAACTGCCTCATCGTCGGCATCCCCAATGTGGGCAAGTCCACGCTCATGAACACCCTGGTCGGGCGCAAGGTCGCCCGTGCCGCCAATCAGGCCGCCATCACCACCAAGCAGAAGCGGGTCCATATCGGCGACGAGCTGACCCTGTACGACACCCCTGGCGTGCTCTGGCCCAAGATCGAGAACGCCACGGCCTCGTACATGCTGGCCGGGAGCGGTGCGGTGCGCGAGACGGCCATGGACAACGCCGAGGTCGCGGCCAAGGTAGGCGGATATCTTCTGCGTCAGTATCCGGAGCTGCTCATGGCCCGCTACAAACTGGCCGACCTGCCCGAGGACGGCCTGTCACTGCTGGAAGCCCTGGGCAAAAAACGCGGCTGTCTGATCAAGGGCGGCGAGGTGGACGTGACCAAGGCTGCGGGCATCCTCCTGAACGAACTGCGCGCCGGACAGATCGGCCGCATCAGCCTGCAACGCCCTCCCGCGCCAAAGGCTGCGTAACCCCTCTCCCGCAAAAAAGGCCCCTTACGGACAGCCTTCCTTTCGACCAGACGGCAGGAGCCGTCATGGAAAAGCCAATCCACCCAAGGGTTGCCGGATCCTTCACTTCCCGTGATGCGGGGTTGCGTCGAGCCCTTTGATCAAGGCTTGGGCCTGGACCTGTCGCAAGGCGCAGCCCTGCGACAGAGCGGCGTAAAGCGAATTGTCCTCGGACTGCTCCGTGGAAACGGCCAGATACGTGTCCGCTGTATCATCGAAGGGTTCAAAATTTTTGATTATGTCATCAAAATGGATCAGCCGGGCGTCGGACTCTCCGGAACTTGCCTCCCGATTCGCCAGGCGGGCTTTGATGGTCTGGGGCGAGCAGACGCAGTGCACGAAAATCAGCCCCGCATTCTGATCCTTGGCCAGCAGCATGGCCGACTCTCGCCATTGCGCACTGGAAAACGTGGCATCCAGAACCACGGAGCGCCCCTTGCGCAACTCTTCCTGGGCCAGATTGAGAAGTTTGGCATACACGCGGCCGCGCACCACGGGCCGGTATGCGCCGGTATTATACGCCACCACGCCATCAGCTGGAAAATCATGGTCCTCCTTTCTGACCGTGTCGGAAGCCAGATGGGACATGAACAGCGCCTTTGCCACCCTGCGCGCCAGGGTCGATTTCCCCGACGCGGGCAGGCCACAGAAGACCCACAGCACTGGTCTGCCAAATGACACGGCATAACGGTAGGCCTGATCCAGATAATCGCGGATTTCCCCCGCAGCGGCCGCCCGGTCCTCGGTGTGTTCAAGGGAAAAACAGGCGACCTTGAGCCGCACGAAAGCGCGGTACGCCGCATAGAAATCCGTGAGCGCGTACACCTCCGCGTCCCTGGACGCCGCAGCATAAACCCGCAGCAGCCGCCGACCGACCTCATCAAAGCCCAGGCGGTCCAGATCCATGATCAGAAAAGCCAGGTCGAGGGCGCAGTCGCCGTACCTGAAACGCTCGTTGAACTCGATGCAGTCGATAACCTGCACACCCTGATGAAAATAGACGTGCTCGGCCCGCAGATCCCCGTGTCCGTCCCTGCTCCTGCCTTCCCGCACCCGGTGCATGAAAAGCTCCCCATGATTGTTCAGAAAAGAGCGGCAGACCTGCCGGATGAACTCCCATTTCCGCAAATTCAAAAACCCATGCGCGAAAGGAAGGATCTGCGCGAAATTCTCCTCCATATTGAAGCGGACATGCTCCGGATCACCAAATGCATCGATGCCGTCTCCCCGCTCGGCGCTGTCGTGAAAGCTGGCCAGGGTCTCGCCGAGCCGTGTAATGTGCTCCTGCGTCACGGCCCCTGTGCGCAACAGGGTTTCAAAATTCACACCGTCAGGCAATCGCGTCATCTTCACGGCATATTCAAGGGCTCCTTCCACCGGCCCCAAAGCCATTACGCCTGCCTCGTCTTCGTGAATGCCGACCACCCCCTGATAGACCCCAAAGCTCAAGCGTTTGTTTAACTTCCACTCCTGCATGCAGTAATGAAGGCGGCGGACTGGATCGCGAAAATCCAAAAAACCCAGATCCTTGTGTTTCTTGAGCTTGTAGACCCACTCCCCGGCCAGAAACACGACGGAAATATGAGTCTCCCGCCGCTCAATGCTGGACGCAGGGTGCGGGTAAAATGAGGGTTCGGACATGGCCCGGCAAATGCGCTCGAATTGTTCTGCGGAATTCATGATGCCTGTACTCCTGACAAGTCTTTTACGAGTACGATAGCGTATCGGAAGACTCGTGTCATGTCAGGCGTGCACCCTCCGTCCTGATGAAATGCGCGGAATAGAAATTCAAAGGGTGGCCTGCTCGTCAATTTATTGATATGCAAACATATACTCGGCCCAGCGCCCCCGTGCCTTCCGAATGTGGATATCCGTATACTTGAGCAACATGCTGAACGGAGCACCGAATGCTTTCAGACGACACCCACGACTTTGCGCGAACACTGCTCCACGTCACTTTATGGACATCCCTGCTGGCCGTCTTTTTCTTCATCAGCCGACACAACTTCCTCCTCTTTCACGCCCTGGCCGAACTCTTCGCCGTGGCTGTGGGCTGGAGCGTCTTCCTGCTGGTCTGGAACACGCGCACCTTCCTGCGCAACGATGCTCTGCTTTTCCTTGGGATCGCCTATTTTTTCATAGCCCTGCTCGACCTGACCCACACCCTGGCCTACAAGGGCATGAACATTTTTCCCGTAGCCGAAGAAGCGAACCTGGCCACGCAACTGTGGATCGCAGCGCGAGGGCTTGAGGCGGCCAGCCTGCTCGGGTACACATTTCTTCTGGGCCGGAGCTTTCCCTTACGGGCCATGCTCTGGGGTCTCTCGGGCATAACGGCCGCATTGTTTCTGAGCATATTCTCCTGGCAGATATTCCCGATCTGCTATGTCGAGGGCCAGGGGCTGACAACCTTCAAGATCATGGCCGAATACGCCGTCTGCGCAGTGCTGGCGGCAGCCATGATCAACCTGACAAGGCGGCGTGAACAGCTCGAACCCGGCATCTACCGACTGCTGATCGTCTCCATGGCTTTGACTATCATGGCGGAATTAACCTTCACCCTTTACGAGAGTGTTTACGCCTTGCCCAATGTTATCGGACACTTTCTAAAGCTTATCTCCTTTTTCCTGATCTACCTGGCCCTGGTTCGTTTCGGCCTGAAAAAGCCCTATCGCACCCTTTTCCGACAGCTCGCCCAGGAACGGGAAGCATTGGCGCGTTCGGAAGAAAAATGGAAAAATATCCTGCTCTACACACCGCAGATCGGCATCTCCCTCGATCCCAAAGGGCGGATCATCTTTGCCAATGAATATTTTCTCAAACTTGCCGGATGGAAAGAAGAGGAGGTGCTCGGTCAGGATTGGTTTGAAATGTTCATTCCTGCGGAACACCGCGAGTCGATCCGGGAATTTTTCGTTTCGGCCATGTCCGGCGGGCACAGCCTGGCCTACTCCACGCACGAAAACGAGATTCTGGACAAGAACGGTGTACGCTACTCCGTCGCTTGGGCCAACGTACTGACCCTTGATTCATCAGGCTCGCCCACTGATGTGACCAGCCTTGGCATCGATCTGACGGAGCGAAAACACGCCGAAGAGGTACTTATAGAGAACAGAAATCTGTATCAGTCCCTGGTGGACAATCTCCCACTTTCGATCATGACTTTCGACCGGGAAGGAAAGTTAAATTATGTCAATCATTTTCATATAGACGGTTTCGCCAAAGGACAGCTTGATAAGGAGTTTTTTCTGGGCCGCACCCTGCACGAGTTGCCCGGCCTGGTCTCGGCCGGAATGGGCCCCGAACTTGAGCAGGTCCTGCATGGCCACCCCATCAATCTGCCAAGCCTTTTCATACCCAGCCTCGCCGCCGGCGGTTCGGCCTGGCAAAGTGTCAAGGCCATCCCACTGTTCAAGGACGGGGCCTTCTCCGGCGGCATCCTTATGCGCGAGGACATCACCGCCCGCAAGATGGCCGACGAGGCCATGCGCCAGAGCGAGGAACGCCTCGCCCTGGCCCTTGAAGTCACGACCGATGGCCTGTGGGATTGGGACTGCGTCTCGGGCAGCGCATATTTCAGTCCTCACTACTATGCCATGCTCGGCTACAAGCCCGGAGAATTCGAGGCGAGCTACGCTTCATGGCGAAGCCTTGTCCATCCCGACGAAGTGCAGGCTGTTGAAAATGAGGTCAGCCGTCACGTCGGCAGCGGGCAGGTTTTCGAGACTGAATTCCGCATGAAAAACAAATCCGGGCAATGGCTCTGGATCATGGCCCGCGGCCGGGTGGTCGAAAAGGACAAACAGGGACGCGCCGTGCGCATGGTGGGCACGCATGTGGACGTGACTGAGCGCAAGAACGCGGAGTACGCGGTGCTGCGGGCCAAGGAAGCTGCCGAGGCGGCGAACAAGGCCAAGAGCGAGTTTCTGGCCAACATGAGCCACGAGATACGCACCCCGCTAAACGGCATCATGGGCATGCTGCAACTCCTGCAGACGACCAGGCTGGACCGCGAGCAGCTCGAATACAGCGAAATGGCCACGCAATCGACCTCGCGCCTGACCAGCCTGCTTTCGGACATCCTCGACCTCTCGCGGGTGGAGGCGGGCAAGATGCCCCTGCGGCCGGAGACCTTCAACCTGCGGGAAAAACTGCAACAATCCATCGATCTCTTCGCGCCCATCGCTCTGCAGTCCGGGATAGAGTTGCGGCATCATTTCTGCGCAACACTGCCGCAAGCCGTCATCGGTGATTCCATCCGTCTGCAGCAGGTTCTGACGAACCTGATTGGCAACGCCTTCAAGTTCACGCAGCGAGGCAGCGTCAAAGTTGAGGCCTACCCTCTGCCAGCCCGAAGCAAAAAGCAGCTGCGCATATTTTTCGAGATTTCGGACACCGGATGTGGCATCCCTGACGAGGCTCTGGGCCAGCTCTTCGAACCCTTCAGCCAGGTTAGCCAAGGCTACACCAGACAATACCAGGGCGCGGGCCTGGGGCTGTCCATCTGCAAACGCCTGGTCGGGCTCATGGGCGGCAACATGGCCATCTCAAGCGAGGTCGGCGTTGGAACGAGTGTCTATTTCTGCATCACCCTTGACAAGGCGCTGGACTTGCCGGTCCAGGAATCCCCCGCCCAGGAGAAGCTTGCCCCGCAGGCGAGAAAAATACTCCTGGCCGAAGACGATGCGGTGAACCTCTTCGCCGTGCGCGAGATGCTGACCAGAAACGGGCATAAGGTCACCATCGCCAATAACGGGCACGAGGTTCAGGAACGATTCGCTGAGCAGGATTTCGACCTCATCCTGATGGACATCCAGATGCCCGGCATGGACGGAACCGAGGCTACCCGCCTCATCCGCGCCACGGAACAGGCCACGGGCAAGAAACCCGTGCCCATCATCGCCATGACCGCCTATGCCATGAATGGAGACAAAGAGAGATTGCTGGAAAAAGGGATGGACGGATACGTGGCCAAACCGTTCAGCATCAGGGAACTCATGACCGTCATAAAACAGAGCGGAGGCTGATGCCCACGATGCAGGAATGCCGAGCCCAGGCTGCCCGTTGCCCGGACAATCGCGCATCACCTGGAAAAGAAGTCCGGGTTGTCGGGTACCCGGCGTGGCCGGCGATTTTCGTCCACTGCCACGTAGCGGAACACCCCTTCGGTCACCAGCTGGCGCTGGGCCTCGTATGCGCCGACCAGTTGCCTGGCCCAGACCTCAAGCTTGATGTCCATGGACGAATTGCCCACATGCAGAAGCTCTGCGTGCACGCAGATCGTGTCGCCCATGCGTACCGGCTTGTCGAAGCTCATCTTCTCCACGCTGACCGTCACCGTCCGGCCCCTGGATACCTCGGAGGCCATGAGCCCCCCGGCCACATCCATCTGGGCCAGGATCCAACCGCCGAAAATATCACCGCTGGGATTGGTGTCCTTGGGCATGGCCAGGGTGCGAAGAACCAGCAGCCCGTGGGGCTCTCTTCCGGTTTTTTCGTCTGAACTCATGACTACCTCTTTTCGGTGTCCGGCGGGTAAAGCCATCGACCGCCATTGTGTTGATTGTATTCCGGCGCGCATGCCGCAACGTCGAATCGTCTATTGGACTGTCTTGTATTTCCAGGATATTGGCAAGATCCCAAATCTTTGTTGGGGCCGCGAGGCACACTCGGCCGCCGCGAAAAAGCAGGAAAGCGCCACATTCGGGGGATATCAGAAAAGTCACCCTTGAAGAAAGCTCAAATTTCCTGGAGGATGGATTCCTGCCTTCGCGGGAATGACTGAACCTTCATGATAGCCGGAAGCCTTTTCTGAGGCCCCTCCCGATCTGCCCCCGGTGTCATCCCCGTGAAGAAGGGGATGACGACTTTTTGCAGTGACGTCTGAAGTGGTAAAAATGGAGATTTGAACAATGAAATACCTCATGATCGCTCTGCTGATCGCCTTCACCGCATCATGCGCTCCAAGCGTCAGGGAAAAGCCTGCAAAAGTGCCCGCAGAGTACCTGCACCTTGAAAAAAGATTCAAATCGGAAAACGCTGTGGAAAAGGTGAATCTCGGGCAAACGGGATCAGTTTTTTTCTATGACAAGAAACTGTGGTCCGTAAAAAGCGCGTCGGACATGGCTATAGATTTCGAGACCAGAAGATTTACCAACGCAAAAATCTTCATCTACAACGAATCCATACCCATGAAAGATATCTATAAAAATATTGCACAGCGCTATGACATGAAAGACGCCAGACTCATGGAATCGGAGTTTGTCAATGTCAACAGCTCTATTGTGATATTCAATGCCATGGAAGGGGTTATCAACAGAAGGGACGTCTCGATCCTGAGCTACGGATTTTCCGAGGGATCCAGTACGATCATCGTACACTGCTTCCTCTACAAGGGCATGCTCAGGCCCGAAACCCGGCAGGAGATCATCGAATTCCTGAACGGGTTTGTCGCTAAGGGCTGATCCGGTACGCAGAAAATTCCTGCCGCGCGTGAACAAAAAAGAATCGCCATGACGAAGGACATCCGTCATGGCGATTTTTGGCGATAAGGCAACGGGCGCGGGTTTCAGGAAGCGACGATGAAGAGATGCATCTCGCGCGGCCCGTGAGCCCCGTGTACCAGGGTGGCCTCGATGTCGGCGGTCTTGCTCGGCCCGGTGACGACCGTCATGTGAGACGGCAGGCTCCGGGCGCTCAGCAGGGAAAGCAGCTGACGGTACGAGGCGATGATGCGGCTGTCCGGGACCACCGCGATATGAATGGACGGCACCAGGGATACGGTCCGCGTCCGGCCCGGGCCGCCCAGGAGCGCCAGGGAAGCCGTGTCCGCCAGCAGATAGTCGGCGGTGGTCACGCCGATGTAGGAAGCGATGACCTCGCGCCGGAACTCCTGCCGCTCGGACGGGCTGAAGCTGTCCGCCATCGGCACGGTCCTGACGGCGATGTCGCCGGCCAGGCGATGTTCAAGCCCCAGTTCGTCAAGAATGGGATCGCTCCAACGCATGATCTGCTTCAATGTGCCCCATTCCGGATCGCGTGCCCGGGCCAGGGCAGCCACTGCCTCGCCGCAGGCTTCCAGGTCCGGACTCTCATGCAAGTGCAGCTTAAGGGCCAAGGCCTCCCGGCGGATGCTCTCCATCCATCCGGCCCGCTCTTGCGCCGAGGGCTGCGCGACCGCGCACTCCAGAAACTCCCTGCTCTTGGCAAAAACCTGCCTGGCCCGGCCATCACCGGCCTGCACGCCCAGCGCCTGCCTGACACGTTCGATGATCTGGCTCATTCGCCCCTCCTTGCAGTGCTGCGACGGGCCCAACGCTGGGCGAAACTCTTTGCGGCCAGCGGCGGAAAATCCCGCCCCCTGGTCCAGCCGCCCAGCGGCCCCGGCAAGTGGCGAATCCACCCGTTCCTGCGTGGAAGCAGCCTCTGGCCTGCCCTCGCCAGCGCGGTCAACGCGTCGTACAAGCCCCTGTGGCTCATGACCACCGACCACGCGCCGAAAATCAGCTTCTCGATCCGGCTGTGCGGTTTCACGTTCCAGCGCCTGTCGCCGTCGGCCAGCTTGGAGCGCAGAAGCGAGAGCATGCGCGGCAGATCGTTGTCCACGGGGCAGACCTCTTTGCAGGCCCCGCACAGGGTCTCGCCCTGACAAAGATGATGGCAGGTGTTGATGCCCCGGGTCAGTGGGGTAAAGACCGCGCCGATGGGCCCGCAGTACGGCGAGCCGTAGCTGTGGCCACCGATGCTCATGTACACGGGGCAGACGTTGAGGCAGCCGCCGCAGCGCACGCAATGCAGCACTTCCCGAAAATCCGGGTCGGCCAGGATGCGGCTGCGCCCGTTATCGACCAGCACTAGGTGGAATTCTTCCGGTCCGTCGGGCTCTGCATCGAGGCGCGGCCCGCCCACATAACTGACGTAGGTCGAAATCTTCTGCCCGGCTGCGGCGCGGGTCAGCATGCGCAGCAGGATGTCGTGGTCCTCCAGGGTGGCCGCGACCTTCTCGATGCCCAGCAGCACGATGTGCACCCGGGGCATGGTCGAGGTCATGCGAATATTGCCTTCGTTGGAGACGATGGTCACGTGTCCGGTCTCGGCGCAGGCGGTGTTGCCGCCGGAGATGCCCATGTCGGCGGTCAGCATCTTCTCGCGCAGGGCCTTTCGCGCCATGGCGGTCAGGGTCGGCGGATCGCTGGTGTAAGGCACGCCCAGTTTCTCGGCGAAAAGCTCCCCGACCTGCTCGCGGGTGTAGTGGATGGCCGGAGCGATGATGTGCGACGGCGCTTCGCCTTTAAGCTGCACAATGTACTCGCCCAGATCCGTTTCCACTGTCTCGATGCCTGCGGCCTCCAGGGCGTCGTTGAGGCGGATCTCCTCGCTGAGCATGGACTTGCCCTTGACCACGCGGCGAACCTCAAACCGCTTGGCGACGGCCAGGCAGTATTCCACGGCGTCTGCGTCGGTCTCGGCCAGATGGACATGGCCGCCCCGGGCACGGATGCTCTCGATCAGGGTTTCAAGCACCACGTCCAGATTGTCCACGATCTTGCGCCGCACTTCTTTGGCGGCCTCACGGGACCCCGCGCCGGTAGGGAGCTCTTTGTAGAGCTTCACGGCGTTGCGGCCGACCTTGTCGCGCATCTTGCCCAGGGCCTTGTGCAGCTGCTTGTCCTGCACGGCCTTGGCGGCCAGCTCTTTATACTTGAGTGGATTCTGTTCCATCATCTCATTCTTCCCCGGCCAGGATTTCGGCGATATGGCGCACGCTGATGGGCAGTTCGCGACGGCGGATCATGCCCTGCATATGCATCAGGCACCCCATGTCGCAGCCAACCACCGTCCCCGCGCCCGTGGCCTGGATGTTGGCGAGCTTGGTTTCGAGCAAAGCCTCCGAGATTTCCGGGTACTTGGCTGAAAAGGTGCCGCCGAACCCGCAACATTCATCGGAGCGGGTCATCTCCACAAGCCTGAGCCCGCGCACTTTGGACAAAAGCGCCCGAGGCTGATCCTTGACCCCAAGCCCGCGCAGGAGATGGCAGGAGTCATGGTAGGTCACCTCCCCGTTCCAGGTCGCGCCCACATCGGTCACGCCCAGCACGTCGACCAGAAATTCGGTGAATTCGTAGGTCTTGGCGGCCGCCCTTTCGACCCGGTCCAGCAGGCGTGCATCCCTGGCAAAAAGCTCCCTGTAGTGATGCCGGACCATGTTCACGCACGAACCGGACGGGCAGACAACGGCTTCGGCGTCCTCGAAAACGTCCAGATAATGCCGCGCGAGCCGCGCCGCCTCGACGCGGTATCCGGCGTTGAAGGCCGGCTGCCCGCAGCAGGTCTGGCCCTCGGGGTAGTCAAGAACGAGCCCCTGGCGCTCCAGCACCTTGACCATGGCCTCGCCAACTTCCGGAAAACTCGAATCCACTATGCATTGGATGAACAGGGTCACCCTTTTCGGTCTGGTCATTGAAACTCCTCACGAATGCTGCCGCGCCATTCAATAAATACACAATGTTGGCGCTACCATACCTGACAGAGAAGCCGTTATCCCGAGCCCGGCAGGCATGCAACGAAAAAAGGCGCGTCACCGCACACACCATGGCCTGCTGCGCCAGCACCCTGCGCCAATCAAGGGACGTGCGCCGGGACAATCCCTTGACAGGGCTCGTCATTCGTGGTGTCTGCATGCCTCCGGTGAAGTATGGACCGGCGTTGTTTCGTCTTCAGACCCTTGTCTTTGGCGATAACAGACTTAGTAGATGATATTGTTTTTTGAAAGGGGCCGCCCTGGTTTCGACGGGGATGATGAGGCCAAAGTTGCAGGTCGAGGTGCTGGGAGGTCCTCGTCAAAACCCAGCAGAAACATAATTGCCAATGACAATTATGACTACGCAATGGCTGCCTAGTAAATAGGTAACCGTTGCATGACGACCAAGGTCGTCACATCCGTGCGGTGGACGTCTGATAAGCCGTATCCGGGTGGCAAACCCCATCAGGCTGGCGAAAGGCCGCTGTCTGGACAGCCAATCGCGAGACAACATCCGGGCTGGCATTCGGGACGCCTGTTCATGGGCTCACCCGAAGGCGAGATACAGATCATGAACTAAACCTGTAGAAGCTTTGCGCGGAGCATTCTCGGACGGGAGTTCGATTCTCCCCGGCTCCACCACGTAACAAAAAAGTGCCCACGAAAGTGGGCTTTTTTTGTATCCTCTCCCCAGGAAACAACCGCCAGGCATGGCTTTCCTGCAAGTCGCCATGCACAACTCCTCTCAGTCTTGCTCTTGACCTCTCCACCTTCTGGGGGCATCAATGGGGGCATCGCGTGACTCCTTCATAATTTTTTCGTCAAAATGCCCCCAAGAGGTGTCCAAGTGCCACTAAACATTGCACAAATCAAAGCCGCTAAGCCCGCTGAAAAACCCGTCCGGATGTTCGATGAAAAAGGACTTTACCTCGAAATCTCTCCCACTGGTTCTAAACTTTGGCGCTGGAAATACCGTTTTAACGGCAAGGAAAAGCGCCTTTCTTTCGGCGCTTGGCCCGAGGTTTCTCTTGCTGGTGCACGTTCGAAAACTCTCGAAAAGCGGGCGATTCTGGCGGAAGGGTTTGATCCTGCAGCGGTCTCGAAAGCATTTGAAGTCGAGCAATCTCTTAATTCGAGAACATTCGAAGAAATCGCTCGTGAATGGCACTCGTCACGTGTCCATGTTTGGACTCCAGGGCATGCCAAGCGTATCATGCGGGGCCTTGAAAAGAATATCTTCCCATGGCTTGGCCTTCGCTCTTTCCGATCCATGCTTGCCCCTGAACTCCTTGTGGTCCTTCGCAGGATCGAAGCCAGGGGTGCTATTGAAACCGCACACCGAGAACTGAGCACTTGCGGCCAGATCTTTCGATATGGCGTCGCTAATGGCTATTGTGACCGAGATATCGCGACGGATCTTCGCGGAGCACTCAAGCCCGTTGTCCACACGCACCACCCAAGCATTACCGATCAAGACGGCGTTGCCGACCTTCTGAGGCGCATTGACGAGTATCAGGGCGGAAATGTCGTCCGGTGCGCCCTGCGCTTGGCTCCTCTCTTTTTCGTTCGCCCTGGCGAACTGAGGCATGCCGAATGGTCAGAATTCAACATTGAGCGCCAGGAGTGGCGTATTCCGTCGGAGAAGATGAAAGCCCGCGTCCTCCACATTGTCCCTCTTTCCAAGCAGGCACTAACGATCCTAGAAAACGAACTGCGCCCACTAACTGGTGCCGAACGCTACCTCTTCCCTGGGCGTCGCGGGAGTGCCCGGCCGATGTCGGAAAACACCGTTAACGCGGCCTTGCGCTATATGGGGTACGAAAAGGACGAAATGACCGGCCATGGCTTCCGCTCCATGGCCAGCACCCTTTTGAACGAATTGGGATACAATCGTGACTGGATTGAACGGCAACTGGCCCACGGTGAGCGAAACGAGGTCCGCTCCGCGTACAACTATGCTGAGTACCTGCCGGAGAGACGCAAGATGATGCAGGAGTGGGCGGACTACCTCGATGAACTGAAGACGGGGCAGAGGCAGAAGGTATTACCGTTTTCGGTCAATGGATAACATGCAAGCATAGCGAAGGCCCATGGAGCCTGCCCCAGGACCTTCTCTTTTAAATTATTTGTTTTTTTGGGGCCTGGTAAGAGTTTCGACGGCGGCATGACTCAAGATGAAGCCATCCAGCACCGGATGTTTTCTTCAGGCCTGTGTGGGCACCCCTAGGGGCCTTAGCTCGAAATACGCATAATAAAATGAGCACTTGCCGTTGATGCAGCTATCCTTGTATCGAGCATAAAAAAGAATTATGATCGGCGAAAAGTAATCATTTGACCGGCACTATGTAGATATCATTCATTAAACAAGTCAACTATTTTTACATTCAATCCCTTGGCAATTATTGCAAGAGTTTCAAGTTTACACAGTTTTATCTTGCTTGTCCTGGCCCGTTCAATAATTTTTGTGGACAATTTTGTTTCATTTGAAAGCGCTACTATGGATATTTTTTTCTCTTCCATGATTCGCTTCACGTTACTTGTTATCCCTGTTGTTTCCGAACGAATATCGTAAATTGACATAACCCCACCGCCATTCAGAATGTTTTGGATGAGATTACCGGAAATCTGTTGACAAGACCAACGTAATACATTACTAATAACCACAGACTCAGCACCCTGGACGCGCCGACATTGGCGATAACTCACCAGAAAAAAAATATTTTTACGTACAGCTATGAAAACAATCGTCATCGGAGATATCCACGCCGACTTTGGGGCGCTCAACAGGTTCTGCAACAAGAAACGACCCGACATCCTACTGCAATGCGGCGACTTCGGATGGTGGCCGCACCGCCACGGCACAGACAAGATCAGCAGAAATCGGCGCTTCGACCAATACGCCGTCAAGCTGGGCGGGACGAGACTGTATTGGTGCGACGGCAACCACGAAAACCATGACGACCTGCAAGAGCGCATGAAGGCAGCCCCTGGAAATTCCGGTTCCCGGCTGTTTCTACATGCCAAGGGGCTCAGTCTTGGCCTTACCAGATGGCAGGAACGTCCTCTTTTTCGGGGGAGCCATGTCCACCGACAAGGAAGGTCGGACCGAAGGCGACGACTGGTGGGCGAAAGAGGTGCCCACTTTTGAGGACCTTGATCATGCCCGGGCACAAGTTGCTGCTCATGGCGGACGCGTTGACATCGTGATCTCGCACACTGGACCCACCGTGTTTCTTCGGCAGCTCCCAAAGAACCAGATTGACCAGTCGCGGCTTGAGGATCCCACAGTGGCCCTTCTGGACGAGGTTCTGGAGGAGTTCCAGCCTAAGAAGTGGTTCTTCGGGCACTTCCACCTGTATGCTCAAGGAGAAGACCAGGGCTGCGCCTGGCAAGCCCTGAGTGGGGAAGGCCTGGGGGGCAAATGGTGGGTGGAGCTGAGTTCATAGTCTGAAAGTGCCAAAGTGTGGCGCTTCCAGACTATGAGACGACGATGAAATGAGGGCTGCGGAGGTTCTGTTATGGAAAAAGAGAGCATGATCGAAGTCGTGCGCCAACGAATCAAGCAGTTCGCTCTCGGAGAGATCTTTGGATACGAAGCCTTCGGGGAATTGGCACAGACCAGGCGTAAAGCCCTTACCCAGGCTTTATCGCAGCTCGTCAAGCGCGAAGAGCTCAAAAGAGCATACACTGCAAATTTCTACCGGCCTGATTGGAACAAGTATGGTGCAGTCCCGATCTTTGACGCAGAGAGAATAAATTCTTTAGACAATGTGTATGTCACTGGTCTTGACGCACATAATGCGCTTGGTATTTCAACACAAATCCCGATGATTGTTACCATTGCGCATCCGAACAAACATTACAGAAGAAGTTTGGGCCGTCTTCGTATCAGATATGTGCGTTCGACATTAAAAGAAATTCCTGATGGCGCTGATTGTACCTTACTCATGATTTTAGATTCAATAAAGGATGATATTAAATACATCCAAGACGCATCGCCAGACGACGCTGTGAGGCGTCTCTTGTGGATTATCAAACGGTTTGAAAAAGACAGGGTCGAAAAGCTGGTTGAGTACGCCATGCACTACCCGCCACGCGTGCGGGCTATCTTGGGTGCGATACTTGAACATGCACGATACAAACGGCTTCGGTCGCTCCTCAAGGTCACTTTGAACCCAAAAACTGAATACCATATCGGGCTAGAAGACTCCCTGCCAAATCTTAAAAAATGGAAATTACTTGATCCTGGGCGGACTTACAAGGCGTGGAAACGGCGG
>Ga0180017_100264_pt1 | contig 20308 bp, 19 predicted proteins | sample KR46_S_MetaG_FD_129674 | JGI IMG/M metagenome (GOLD analysis project Ga0180017, IMG submission 129674) | Groundwater microbial communities from the Olkiluoto Island deep subsurface site, Finland - KR46_S_MetaG | ecosystem: Environmental > Aquatic > Deep subsurface > Groundwater | place: Finland...
AACATAGCAAAATAGCACCACCGTGGCGATGGTCAGCTGTAGCAAGGTGGTGGCCATGCCGTTCATGTTTTTAATGAACTTATTGGTCAGCATCAGGCTGGCATAACAGGCCGCCGCGGCAATTCCCCAGGCAATGCCCAGCAGATCATTACCCGCGGTACCGCTCTGGCTGCTGCCTTTTAAGATCAGCAACATCCCGACCAGGGCTGCCGCCAGACAAATAACCTTGCGGGGGATGATTTTTTCCTTCAGCACCAATGGTGACAGGGCAATGACAAAGACGGGTGCCATATAATAGCTCAGCGTGGCATTGGCAATGGTGGTATGCTTGAAGGCTTCAAACAAAAAGATCCAATTGCCGGCCAGGACACCGCCTGAAAATACCAAGGGCAAGAGGTTTTCACGGACGCTGGTAAAAGCAATTCTCTCCCGGCGGATGAGGCTGATCAGCAGCAGAAAAAGACTGCCGATCAGGCCTCTGAGCAAAGCGATTTCACTGGATTCGAGGTTGATATACCGCACAAAAATGCCGATGGTTCCGAAAATGACCATCGCCAGAATAAACATTAATTTTGATTTCACGACTGTTCTCGCTTTCTATAAATACTTATGCAAAGATGTATGATGCTAACACCAATGATTATAGCAATCGCAGAATCAGCCATTGGAGAACAGGGTCTTTTTATTGTCTCAACGCTACTTCTGCGATGAGACGGTTGGTGGTGATAGTGGTTTACCTGAGATTCTTCCCATGTCGGCCTCCTTGTTTTCTTTGTTACTGATTATTTAACCCTATCCGAACGGGGCTGTCAAGAATAATTGTTTAGTTAAGGTGCCTCTCGCACCTTCAGGCGTCGGCGCGCCGGTTGTATCCGTCCAAATCCAGCGTATCCTGATCCAGATCCTCGTAACTAACCACCTGGTTGCGGCCGTTGCGCTTGGCGACAAAGAGGGCCTGGTCGGCTTTTTTGATGGTTTCGAAGCAGTCGCCCCCCTCATAGATGGCCACCCCCAACGAAATGGTGATCTTGCACACGCCATTAACCGACTTTTCCACCGAGCTGCGGATCCGCTCAGCCACCAGGCTGGCCTGATCGCGCTGACAGTCAAACAGTATCGCGACAAACTCCTCGCCACCCCAGCGAATCACCAGATCCGGCCCCCGCAGACTATGGCGGATGCAGTCGGCCACAAACTGCAGAATCCGGTCGCCCTCATCGTGGCCATAGTTGTCGTTGACCAGCTTAAAATGATCCACATCCATGATCACAATGGCGATGTCAGGGCTCATAAAGGACAGATCGTGGCCCGCCCCCATGATCTTATGAAGCTGCCGACGGTTGAACACCTGGGTCAAAGGATCGTGGAACAGCGCAAATTCCAGTTTTCGTTGGGTGATATAATGATCATAATAAAACCCAGTGACGATCAGATCGACCAGGGCCAGGAGAATAATCACCTGAATGTTGAAGGACAGGATCACATCGAGATTGGAATAATGATAGAGCTGGTCGGCCAGCAGAATATTGCCGATCAGTCCCAGCTGGGCTACCATGGCATATAACGGCGGTGCACTGAAGGAAGCCAGCAACAGAATAAAACTCATGATCAGAAAACCTTCATTAACATAGGATTGATCAGCCCCATAGGAACCAGCCCAGATGTTGCCCCAGATCATCGCATGAACCATCAGCAGTGAAACGACTGACATGATCCGGTAATTACTGGTCTGGTGATAGACCAGTACCACCACCGCCAGAGGAATCACCACCATGCTGCGGATCACCAACAAGCGCCAGGTAAACTGCTCATAAACTTGCCAGTCCGGCACCAGCAGACTAAAGAACATCAAGGCCGAGGCAAACAAGACGCCCAGATTAAAACGCCGGTAATAATCGTATTTGGCCTGGTAGAAATCCTCCCTGGCCTTGCCCTCAAGTCTTAAAAATGCCTCCATCTGTCAAACCTCCCGGATTTTGTCGTTGTTTAACATTAAACCCCATCCGGGCCGGGTTTGTCAAGAAAAACAGTGGCGGTTTGGGGCGGGATGGACAAAATCTTGGCGTAACTAAAACGACACCGCGGGATGTCGACGCGGTGTCGTTTTAGCATTTCTGTTTTTAGGGAGGAACGTCACAATTGTTAGAATAAATCGCTGTGAGTTCCCGTTCGTGTTAAGTATAAAATCAGGTCATTTTCGCTCTGTTCGTAAATCAGTAACCAATCAGGAGTGATATGACATTCTCTGCAGCTTCCGTAATTACCAATCAGGGGATGATCCCGATATTTTGCCGGTAATTCTTCACAACTTGCGATCATTTTAATTACTTCTGTCAGCAAGGCCAGATTGTAACCGCGCCTTTGAATCTTTTTCAGATCTTTTTGAAACTTTGACGTGGGTTTAACTGTATAGTTCATTTTAATAGCTCAGTCATCATCTCATCGACATCGTCAAAACCCCGATAGTCTTGGGGCGACAATTTCATTTTTTCGACTTCCTCGATGGCGGCGATTGTTTCAGCATTTGGCACATTACGGGAGAGCACAAACGGTATTCGCTGTTCCCGGACGGACTGCTTTGTAAAGGCAATTAACGCCGCTGTCATCGATAAACCCAAGTCTGAAAATAATTCCTCAGCTTGCTTTTTTAACTCCTCATCCATTCGAATCGTGACATTTGTGGTTGCCATTTTGAACACCCCTTTCGTATTTGATAATTAATTATAGATCATTTCCTGTGCATTGTCAATACAGCGCACATAATCCTGCAAAATTAAATCTAAATTCAGAGTTTTCTTCTAAAGTTCCTTAAAAACCTCTGTACCATCTAACAATTCGGCCCCATTTTTAATTTATGCGTCTTAATCCCCCAGCAACATCGCACCACTTGCTCACCTGAGTTATTTTTTTGGTGCGATCCTCCCCAGAACCTGTTAAAATGAAAGCAGATTAATCTGATAAGCGAGGTGTGCCTGATGAACCCTGATTTTCACCTAAACTTTCGACCACTGTTTGCCCTGGCCCGGATTTTAGCCCTGGTAATGCTGTTGCTGATCCCACTGCAAATTGTGGTCTTTGTGATTGCGCCGCCGCCGGACACGGTGACCGGATTTTTTGATCTTTTTCAGCGGCAGCCCTTTTTAGGGCTGTTGAGCCTGGATTTTATTTACCTCTTCAACAATGCGATACTGATGATCATTTATCTGGCCATCGCGGCGCTGTTGTGCCGGGAAAAACCGGTGCCGGTGCTGCTGGCCCTCGTCCTCGGCCTGATCGGAATTGCCTGTTACTATCCTTCCAACCCAGCCTTTGAAATGCTGACCCTGAGCAATCTCTATGCCCAGGCGCTGCCCCCGGACCAGTCCCTTTATCTGGCCGCCGGTGAAGCGGTGATGGCCGGCTATACCGGCACCGCTTTCAATACTTACTATGTTCTCAACGCCATCGGCTTGTTGCTATTTGCGACTACGTTCCTTCGCAGCCCACGTTTTAAAAAATCAATTGGGTACTGGGGTCTGGCTTCCGGCGTGCTGATGATCGTCCCCTCATCGGCGGGTCTGGTCGGGATGATCTTCTCGCTGTTGTCACTAATCCCCTGGATGGTTTTTATCGCCTTGCTGATCGGCGTTTTTAAAAAAGCCGCTGCTGATCCCGCGGTTTGATCCGCCCTCAGCCAACGCCCCTGGCCCTCCCGGCTGCAGGATCGACTGAGAAAAACACTCGCTACCCAGCCCTGTTCTTAACAGCCGAAAAAAACAAGCCCCCTACCACCAGATCATCGTTTGGCCGCAAGGGGCTTGTTTGTGTCTTAATCAATTAGCAGTTACTTCCCCACCGGCCCAATCACTCCGGCCCGGTAGGCCTTGCTGTACTTGCGACAATGCTTATCCTGACCCAACAGGGCATAGGTGGCAAAGATGGTACCCATCATGTCCCGGTTCAGTGGGTCCAGGACCGCCGAGTCCATTCCCGCGGCAATGGCAAAGGCCATGGCGGTTTTGTTGAGCAACGGCCGCAGCGGCAAACCAAAGGAGATATTACTGATGGCACCGGTCACATGGATGGTCGGATAGCGGGCCTTGATCGCCCGGATCTCTGCTTCCAGATTCAGCAATGAATTGTTTTCCGTCGACAGCGCCATCACACAGGGATCAATATGGATCCGATCCGGGGTGATGCCAAATTTATCCGCTTTTTCGACCATGCTGCCGGTGATTTTAAGCTTGGTTTCCAGATCACAGGGGATCCCGCTGTTGTCGCAGGTCAACCCCACCACCTCCCAGCTGTTGCCAGCCAGCAGCGGTAACAGCACCGCGCACTTGTCCCCTTCTTCTGAGATCGAATTAAGCAGCCCTGGTTTATTGGCATATTGAAACACTGCCTCAATCGCCCGGGGATTGGGACTATCGATACATAACGGCGTTTCTACCGCTGCCTGAACCACTTCGATCAGCCATTTCAGGGTTTCAATTTCCAGTTCCGGAGCGGTACTGGCGCAGACATCAATAAAATCCGCCCCCGCCGCCGCCTGTTTGACTGCCCGGTCGGCAATGAAAGCCGCATCACGCTTGTCAATCGCCTCCTTAACCGCCGGAATACTGCCATTTATTTTTTCTCCGATTATAATCATCTCGTCGCTCCTTTTATGTCTTAAATCAGCAGGTTCATGTAAAAATCAAAGGTTTCATGGCTGAACCGCTCAAAATTGGCCCGGGCAAAATCCGGGGTCAATGGATAGTTTTGTTTGAATGTTTCCCAGTCGAACAAATATTGAGACTTAGGCTTGGGTACCAGGCGCTCATCATAGACAAAGCCTTCACTGTTCAGCGGTGTACCAAACGCAGCACCGGGGTTTTCGTAAGCGGCATGGTCCCGTATATACTCGGTTAAGGCGGCCAGGGTTTCCAGATTCACTTCCTTCAGGGTCAGCGGGTTTTTGTCAAAGCCAAACAGATAACCACCGCCGGGGAGCATGATATCCAGGAAGGCCTTAGCGCGGTCGACAATCTGAGCCGGGGTATCGGTCTTCAATGAGGCACTGGGGAATAAGCCGGTCAGCAGGAATTTTTTACCCAACTTATCTTTGATGGTCTGCGGATCGCCATATTCAAAAGCCAGCTGACAACCAGCCGGAATTTCTGACAGCAGGATATCCAGATAGCGGCTCCAATCGTGTTCACAGAACATATTGGGACGGGCGCCCACCGCGGCAAACTGTTGCAGCATCGTTTTATAGGAAGGCAGATAGATCTCGACAAAATCCTTTTCGCGCATAAAGGTCGGCATATGCAATGGAATAAAGACCGATCCCTGGGGATCGATATTCCCCGGCAGCCCCCAATGATAGAGCAACGGCATGACCGCCGCGGCGGCTTCCTGGAGCTGGGTTTTGTGACGACGGACATCCATGCTGATGCCGGAAAAGCTGCGCAGCTGATCGGCAATAAAATCCAGCGGGGCTTCGGTAAAATTAAAGGAACCCAGGGGACTGCCGGGATAATAACCATGAGTCTGGATCAGCTCGAAAAAGGTCGGCAGAAAAGCCATTTCGTCATTCTGCAGCGCCAGCTTGCCCATCTGGATGGCGGTGGCCATCTTAATCGGATTCTGGGGATCAAGGTTTTTATGCTGCCGCGGGATGACGGTTTCGACCAGAAAATCAAAGGGTTTCTCAATCAATTGCAGATACTCGTCATCCATCATCCCGACCACCTCAGGATGCTGCACAAAGCCGCCATTGCCCATCACAAAGGACTGCGACCCATAAAGCTGATACATCGACGGAGTCCGGGACAGCAAAAAATTTGCCGGTGCCACCAGACAGCTATCGGAATAGATTTTTGCACACAGGTCGCGGGCCGGATCAGCCAGCATCGCATAATTGAATTGAAAATCAAACAGGTTCTGACCTCCATATTCAGCCACCAGATGCTGGGGCAGGGTCAGCCCGATCGGCATCCGCTCAGGAATCGTGTTGGTGTAATAATCACTGTACAGTTTTCCCCGTTGCTGTTGTAAAGCTAAAACATCGCTCATTTTTTTCCTCCATTATATTAGTTAGATTTTGAATAAAAGTAATTTTGCTGCCGGGTTCCCCGATCGACCGTTAAAGGTTTACATCGTTACCGCCATGATAACAAATTAAAAGGCGTCCTTCTGTCTCGCAAAAGACATAAGGACGCTTATTTTTGTAAATATTATTTATTTTAAGAAAGTTTAAATGTTATTTGAGCAAAACTGCCGCAGTTTTTCCATGTTTATCACAATTATCTGGTTTCGTTGGGTGTCGATGACCTTTTCTTCGCGTAGTACCTTAAGATACTTGGCCACATTGGCCCGGTTCAGACCAACAAATTCGGCAATCGCCTGCTGCGAAAAGGGAATCCGCTGGTCATGATCGTTGGTGTTCTTTAAATAGATATAAAAGAAATTGCAGATCTTTTCCATCCCGGTGGAAAACAACTGGTTAGCCAATTCCTGCCCATTCAGGGAAACCAGTTTAATATAAGCCCGATACATGGCCATGTTCAGGGCCGGATTGGTGTTAACATACCGCTCAAAGCCAACCCGGTTAAAGACATAGACTTCCAAATCAGTCACCGCCGTAAAGGCAAAGGAGTGCATCATTTCAATTTCGCCGGGAAAATACAACGGTGCCAGATAACCCTTGCCGTAAAATGACGAGGTTTTGACATTCCCGGATTCATGAATAAAAGACCCGGACATGGTCCCACTGATGATATAGTACATCTCATTCATCGGTTCGCCAAAGCCGTTGACTGGCTCATTTTTATGATAGTGCCGGACCGCACTTTTGATCTTGGCGAAATAATCTTCAAACGCCGAAAAATCATCGGAAAAATAATATTGCAGCTCCATTATGCCTGCCTTTCATCTACAAATCATTGGTGTCAGCTTTAACTGCCGTTTTATTTAAATACATTTTTTTATCGGCTTTTTCCAGCATCTGCGGGAGCGAATCGCCGCCATACTCGTAGCCAACTGCGTATTGGATTTTTAGTTGGTCTGATTTTTTATTATACCGGATCGCGGCCAGTTTGATCTCCTTAAGTAACTGCTCGATTTGTTCCTCACGATGGTTCTTGACAATCATAATAAATTCATCCCCACCATAACGGCCAACAAAGACGTTTTCGTTGGTCAAATGATTTAAGATATCAGCAAAGGCCTTAATCAGAGCATCCCCGGCACTATGACCCAGATTATCATTGACCCATTTCAGGTTATTGAGATCAAACATAACCATGCAGTAGGGACCTTCTTTTCGATCCATGGGGGTCCAGATCTGCTCTTCACAACTGAGTCGCCCGGGCAGCCCGGTTGGTTTATCGTAATAAGCGGCGGTCGCCAGCTCTTTATTTTTTCTGAGTAGCTGGATTTCTGTCATCGCCTGCTGCAGCGCAATCACAATTAACAGCCCCAATAGGATGACCATCACCAATTCCAGAGTGGTGAGAATTTTTGTTTTCTGTTCCAGATAGAATTCTGCTGTTCCGACCACGTCGTTGGCCATATCGAAATAGGTCTCACTCATCTGGATGACTTGCCCATGGTTGCCGGGATCGCCGCGATAGATCAGAATTTCGGCTTGCAAATCATCCCAATAATCATCCAATTCTGAGAGTTTTTCAAGATAGGGTATATCGTCCAGTTTGTCAAGATCGTACGGTCCTTGTCCGGTCTGGAGCTCATTGAGAATTCCGTCCAGATATAGCATCAGATCATCCTTGGGGATGTCGTTGGTTTCCAGCTTGACCAGGCGCTGGGTGCCCCCCCGGATAATCCCGGTATAGTTGATCGCCCGACCGGTTCCCTGGATAATGTCCACCAACTGGAAAATATTAAACAGCACGATCCCTAAAATAACGACACAGACCAATTGTACAATTTTGTAAAGCAATTTACGATTACTATCCATACGTTTATTATCCTCAGTTTTTTATCTTTCATCGTATCTGTTTCTAGATTATCTGTCAACTCTAATTTTGAATGTTGACAGTAATGAAGATGTCACTTTTTTTACTTCCGCCGCGCTACAATCCGGACAATCCGCGGCCGGTTATAGCGCTGGGCAATGATACAGGGCATGTTGATGGCCAGGGCATAGATCAGCATATAAAGAATCACGATCGGTGGCGTGAAAAACCCGAACACCCAGAAGGGCAGAATCGCCAGCCAGTGGATCATTTCAGCGCGGCAGGATTCCAACAGGTATTTGTCGAGATTATCTTTTGAAAAACTGACCAGCTTTTTCTTTTCAAAACCGCCTTTCACCAGCGAGCCGCCATCCGGCAGGTATTTTTTCCAGCGCCGTACCCGTAACCATTTCTCATAAATCTCGCCGTCGTTTTCCCAGCGATGGGCCCGATAAAACCAGGCGGTGTAATCAAAACAGCGATCCGGCAGGCGAGTACAGAGCAGGGCCGCGGTTACCTGAAGGATCGGCCAGACAATAAAACACAGCAGAATGGTCAGTCCCTGGGGCAGAAATATAATTTGCATGCGCTACTCCTCTATTATTTATCCAAACGAATTTTTCGGTCTTTCCAGATAACCGGGCGACCCAGTATTTTTTTTGCCAACGACCGTAAAAAAATCAGCAGATAAAAAAGCAGCAGCGGCGGATAAAAGACGATGCTGATCACTGAGAAGCTGCCGATATGCCGGGTGATGCGGTTCAGTTCCAGCACCCAGATGCCATAGCACACGGCCATTAACCCGGCCCCGAGCCACTGCTGCCAGACCAGATTAAGAACCAGATAAAGCGGCGCCGAGGCCATCGCGGTGATCCAGAAAAAGACCAGCACTAAAATCAGCAGCGGTGTTTTCGCCACCCCGGCGGCCTGGTTTTTGGTCCAGCCCTGAACCAGCTGCCGCAATCCGCCGCGGTACATCCGATAAGAAACGTCGTGATCCCCCATAAACAATGCAAAGGGAATGTCTTTTTCGCGGAGTTTTTGACCCAGGGCCATATCATCGACGATGCTGTCTCTAATGGCGGCATGACCGCCGACCGCCTGGTAATCAGCCCGACTGATCAAGATCACCGGACCATAGAGGCCAATCTGATAAGGATTGGCTGGCTTGTTTTTACCACGCCTCGCCGGCAAGCCCAGACCATTGGCCCCCATCTGGATGCAATTAAAAAACAGCGACAAGACTTCGGTTTTGTTCTCGATCTGATGATAGGGCATCACTGAGATCACCCGACCGGTTTTTTGATGAGCCTTTAACAATTTGTCAATTCCGGTCGGACTCAGCCGTACATCGGCGTCCAGAAATAACAGCAGCGTCCCGGTGGCCGCTTCCCCGCCCTGTTGGCAGGCCCATGCCTTGCCCAGCCAGCCAGCTGGACGTGGAGCGGAGGTAATCAGCCGGGCCCCTAAAGCGGTGGCGATGCGGGCGGTTTGATCGCTGGAGCCGTCATCGACGCAGATAATTTCGTGAATGTCAAGTGTTTGATTTCTTAAATCGCCCAACAATAAGGCCAGGTTCTGTTCTTCGTTCCGGGCTGGGATGATAATCGACAGCCGGGGTATTTGGTTGCCCCGGTCTTGGGGATCACCTCGCTCCAGTCCGGGGAAACGATAAAAAAGCAGCCAACTGGCCACCAGCCCCAGCACCATCATGGCCCCGACGATGATCATCGTCGGCCCCCCGAATCATCACCGGACTGACCCGCTCGCCCCTGTTTGGCCAGTTGCTTGATCACCCCATCCGCTGCCAGCTTACCGGTCAGGATCGAGACCGGCAACCCTGAGGGACTGAAGGTCCATTGGCCGGCCTGAGAAATATGGGGTAGCGGGGTCGCAATGGTTTTGGCAATTTTGCGAAAATGATTGACCACCGGCAATTTTCCGGCGATCGCCTCATCGCGAAAGGCCCAGCCGGTAATGGCTCCGCCAGCATTTCCAGTGAGCCGCTCAATCGTCAAGGGGGTGGAACTGAAGCGCTGTTCAACCTGTTCGATTAAGCCTGGAAAAATGCTGTTCTCCAACACCGCCATCATCTGCTCTTCGCATAAGGCTTTAAAGGCCGGATACCAGCCTGCTTCAAAAGTGGCTTTAACCAGCCGGTAATCCATTAAGGTGCTGACAATCACCCCGGTTTTTCCAACTGGGGCCAGGGCTGGATCCCGGAGCGCCGGGCAGGAAATCTCGTAGGTGGTCAGGGCCAGATATTCCCGGACCCAGGCTTCCAAAGCGGTCTGCTTTTCCGACGCCGACCGGGCCGGATTCGCCAGCACCACCTGCCAGGGTTCCGACCGGATGGCCGAAAGCCCGGCTTTGCTGGGGGTATAAAAACAATGGGGGCCGCAGCGCCGAGCAAAATATGCCGGGGCCAGCTTGACTCCCAGGTAGAGGGTCAAGATCGAGTCCCCGCCACGGTTTTCGCGGATCTTTTGTTGCTGTTCCCGAACCTGCTGGTCGGGTTCCCCTTGTTCCCCGAAATCAACGGCGTTATAAAGAGTCTTCATATCCCCGCACCAGATCAGTTCCCGATAACCAAAGCGGCGGCCATCCCGGGTGGTCACCCGCTGCGTTTTAAGATCGATCTGGCTGATCTCAGTGCTCAAAGCCAGCTCGCCCTGATGGGCGGCAATAAAGTCACTCAGCGCGGTGACCAGCCGCCCGGTGCCACCGATGGGGTAGCTGTAATCGCTGTATAAACCAAAATAACTGAGGGCAAAAAAAGTCGGCATCTTTTCAAAAAAATGCTGGATGATGACATCGATCAGCGCCTGGTTTTTGGTAAAGCGCCGCAAATAATCCTCAATCGGTTCACTGAGTTTCTGGGCTTTGCGGATATTCACCTGGTATTTAAGCAACCACGGCAGCAGCGTTTTAAACAGATAGTCCTTGTCCATAGTCAGATCCATAAACAGCGGGTTTTCAATGCCGTAAAGGACCTCCATGTAACCGGTCACTTTGCGGATTTCGCTGATAATGGCAGCAATTTCGGCTTGATTGTCGGGAAATTTCACACTCAGCATGGCAGCATAAGCATCCAGACTATCCACCCCGGTTAAGGTCATCTGGACATCTTCAATGCCGATCACCACCGGATTATTAACAAACTCCAGATCAATTCCCAGCTGCGCTAGCATCGGAAAAACAATGCCGGAGTTTTCAAAGGCCCGGATCCCGGCATCAAAGGTAAAGCCCTGGCGGCTGAAGCTCCCCACCAGGCCTCCGGCCTTTTCGCTTTTTTCACAGAGCAGGGTCGTAAAACCGGCTTTGGCGGTATAGGCAGCACTGGTCAAACCGGCAATCCCGGCTCCGACGACAATCACATCATAATTATTTCCGGCAGCCTCTGTTCCGTTTGCATCGTCTTTTTTTAAATCTTTCATCGCAACCACCTCCATCTACCCCAGCAACCCATCGATCACTGCCTGGATTGCCACCGGCTTACCATTTCTGCTGTTCTGAATGCAGCGGCTTTCGCAGAGGGCCAGATCCAACGGTTCTGTTTCGACCCTGATCTGGTGTTCATCGCAATAGGCTTCCAGCCGTTTCCTGGCACCGACCAGATTCCCCACCGTGACCCGGCGCATGATCCCGCGGATATCCAGATTGGTCCCCTGGGCTTGCATCCCGATCGAACAATAGGGATGCTCACAATATTCACAGCGGGAGGCCTTTTGCATCAGGATCCGGATTTCAGCCGGGACATCGGTATAGAGTTTTTCGGCGGTCACCGGTTTGGCTATGATCCGTACCTTCTTCTTTCGCTCAGGCTGATAGACATAAGGCCGCAGCCCCCGTTTCTTGAGCACGGCATTGGCCGCTGCAAGCCCCGATGTGGTCACGGTTGGGGTGCCGGTACCCATCACCGTCGATTCGCCGCAGCAGAACAGATTATCCCATTCGGTCCGGGTATGAAGCCGTTTGAACATGTGCTGACCCAGCATCTGTTTGGGACCGGCCACCGCCCCGCCGTTTTTATTAGTATAACGCTCGATTGTCCGGGGCGTGGCCAGTTCGACGTAGCGGATTGCTTCGCCAAAGCCGGGAAAACGGTTTTCCAGCACCGCGATCAACCGCGCTTGTTCCAGCTCTTTTCTGGCCAGATAATCCGCTTCCTCGCCCGCCTGCCAGTTTTCAAAGCTGGGGCCGATAGCCAGCACCACATGGCTGCTGGCATCACAGAGGGTCTGGTCATCAAGACTGGAAATATAAACGGTAACCTCACTTTCATCAAGCCGATCCGGGTTACCCACCAGCATTTCCACCGGCTCGGTGTCCGGCGGGATCACCGCTTTGTTGACCTGGGCATAAAGTACCACACTGGGATAAGTAGGCACCTGTCGGGCCGCCCAGCGGGCCCTTTCCAGGCTCAGGTATTGCCGGTCGATGAGCTTGCCATATAAATTCCAGACCGTCCCCGAATAGATTAGATCCCGGCCGAATAATTTTTCACCACTGCTCAGTTTAACTCCTACCGGCCGGTCATGCTCAAAAATAATCCCCGTTACTGTTTCTTCCAGCACCATCGTGCCACTGTTTTCTTCGATCACTTTCTCCAGCTTGCCCGGCAAAAAAATGGTCGAACCGGCGGGATAATAGCTGCCGCCGAGATGGTTGTCGATAAACATCACCGCCGCCAGCACCGCCGGGGCTTCTTCCAGAGTGGCATAACAATAGGTGGACGTAATCTTATCAAAAAACTTAAAAATCTCCGGATCACTAAAATAAGCGGCCAGCAAACTGCGGGCACTTTTATTTAAATAACCCAGAAACCGGGCATAGGATAGTGGGTGTTTGATCAGACTCTTGAGGGCGCCCCGGGCTTCAGTTTCATCCGGGGTGGTATAATTGGGATTGGCCACCATCACGTCCGTATACATCTTCTCCAGATCCCGGTACAAGCGCCGGATATTAGCCTGTTCCGAGGGAAACACCGTGCCCAGCTGGGCGGCAAAATCATCGATATCAGCTCCAAAGCGAATCACATGGCCCTTGAAATGCATGCAGTACAGCAACTCATGCTTGACCACCTCAATCGGTTCTTCCAGACAATCAAAAACAAAGCGATGGGCGTTAAAGCCCTTGTCACCAAAACCGAATAGCATCGCCGCGCCAATGTCAAAGATCACCCCATTGCGTTTAAAAACGCCGCAGGACCCGCCAGGATTATAGCTTTTTTCAATCACCGCCACCTTTAAACCGCTTTTCGCCAGCAAACTCCCGGCTGTCAGACCGGCTAAGCCGCCACCAATAATAATCGCATCATATTCCATAACTTTTCCCTCTTTGTGCTCATTTTGTTGTTATTGTTATCTATTCATACCCCGAATCATTACAATTACGCCCAGAGGTGCCCGCAATTTTTTCAAGATTTTGCTAGTCCCTTGTTTATACTGGCTGGCAACAGGTATAATAAAACCACCAGAACGTAAGCAGCCTATTCTTTGTTTAGCCGATTCACATCACCCGATCCCCAATTTATCACCGGAGGTAGAATTGATTTTATATGGACTCAATCCCCATCAAATGATCCCCACAGCCCAGGCCCTGCGGCAAAAAGGTAAAGCCGCCCGGGCCATTGTCAGCTTTATTAATCAGGGTACCTTTACTCCGGTTAACCGGGATATCAATGCGATGATCAACGAGCAAAACCGCACCCGGCTGCCCGAACTCATCGACCTGCGGCGGGAACGGATGGCGGTATCGCCCTTCACCTTTTACCGCGGCACTGCCCTGATCATGGCCCATGACCTGTCTCAGCAGGCCATCACCGGGGCGCCGCTGGTAATCTGCGGCGATGCCCATATCAATAATTTTGGACTGTACGCCTCCCCCGAACGACGGCTGGTTTTTGACCTCAACGACTTCGACGAGGCCGCCCCCGGCCCCTGGGAATGGGATTTGAAGCGCCTCGTCACCAGCATTATCCTCTGTGGCGAGGACTTGGGAATGAGCGACATTCAAGTCAAGGAAGCCGCCAGCAAAGCCGCCCTCCATTACCGCTATGAGCTCCGCAAACTAATGGAAAGCAGCTCGCTGGAACGCTTTTACAGCAGCATCGGTGAAGATGACATTCTCGATTCGGTGTCCCCCAAAAATAAAAAGGCCTACAAGAAAATCATCAAAAAAGCCAAAAACCGCAACTCGCAACAGGTGATTTCAAAAATGACCCAAAACGACGGCTATGGCCGCCGGGTTTTCATCGAAAATCCCCCGGTCCTCACCCATCTCGATGCCGGTCTGGCTGCTGATGTTGAAGCGGCCTTTGAAGCCTATAAAAAAACCGTCCGTCCCGATATCGCCCTGCTGTTGTCGCAGCATCTCTTAACTGATGTGGCCCGACGGGTTGTCGGCGTCGGCAGTGTCGGCACCCGTTGTTATTTGCTGGTGTTAACCTGTGAAAACGCGAGCCACCTGGTGCTCCAGATCAAAGAATCTTCCCCATCGGTGGTGTCCCGCTATAATCCCATTGTCGGCTCCCCCCTGGGAAAGCTCAACCCCGAACAGAACAACGGCCTGCGGGTGACCACCTGTCAGCAAATTTTACAGGCCTACTCAGATCCTTTTCTGGGGCACTTTCAGGCCAACGGTCGGGATTTCTACGTCCGTCAATTCCGGGATATGAAGGGCTCCTTTGAAATGAATGAACTGACCAGCCAGGGTTTCCTGGAGTACGTCGAAGGCTGCGGCCTGTTGCTGGCCCGCGCTCACGCCCAAAGTCCCAACGCCAACTATGTGGCTGGCTACATCGGTAAATGCGAGGCCTTCGATAAAGCCATTGTTAAGTGGTGCTATGATTATTCCCGCCAAGTCTATCAAGACTATGAGAAATTTGTCAGGTAGTCGATCAGCCATAAAAAAAGAAAGCACCGATTAATTCGGGGCTTTCTTTTTTACGCCATCATGTTTCACCGTTTTCCCTTACTCAATGTTTATCCCTTTGATCGCGTTTAATTAAAAACACCCGTTTTGCAGGAATGTGGAGTAACCACTCCTCCGGCATACCAAAATCAAAGGTTTTCGATGTTTCAACTCTCAGGACACAACCCGAGCAATTAACAATGATGGTATTTGAATACACCCCTTCAATGACTTCAACTACTTCAACTGCATAATTATTGTCGTTGACTGAGTCTTTTGGTACAAAACTCAAATGATGGGCTCGGATCCCGGCAGTCATCATCCCATCAACCGGTTGAACTGGCTTTACTGCATCAAAAATCAGACGACCCGATTGCAATCTCAGGTTTTCGTCGCTTTCATCAATAAGCGTCACATCCAGGAAATTTTTACAGCCGGTAATCATTGCCGCTGTTAAGTTAGGCGGATGACAAATTAAATCCTTTTTACCCATCACCGGGTAATTCATGCCCTTTTCGATAATCATGATCTGATCACAGATACGGTAAGCTTCTTCAATGTCATGGGTCACCAGTAAGACAATCCCATTATAACTATTTTTGATAAGTTCTATCAGTTCAATTTCCAGCAACTGCTTGACATGGGCATCCAAAGCAGAGAACGGTTCATCCAGTAACAATAAATCCGGTTCTGCGATGAGTGTCCGTGCCAGCGCGGTTCGTTGTTGCTGACCACCGGAAAGCTGCGACGGATAATGATTGGACAGTCCCTCTAATTGCATCCGGGTAATCATTTCATTTACTTTTTTGTATCGCTCATCTTTTTTTAGATGCTTGATACCGTAGTCAATATTTTTATAAACTGTCATGTGTGGAAATAAGGCATAATTTTGAAACACATAGCCGATCTTTCTTTTTCGGGAGGGCAGATTTATTTTCTGCTTTGACGAATAAAAAATCTCACCATTAAGTTTTATCTCGCCATTATCTGGGGCAAAAAATCCAGCAATGGTCTTAAGCGTCATACTTTTACCACAGCCAGATGAACCCAGTAATCCTAAAACGCCTTTGTTTAAGGAAAACGAAACATCCAGATTAAAAGATCCCAAGTTATGCTCAATTGATACCTCTAACACACGCTTCACCCCCTTTTTACTTTTTGTTCCATACTATTAATAATAAACAACACCATCACTGCAATGCCAGTCATGATTAAGACAAGCATATTTGCCATATCTTTATTCCCGGCCTGAAGGGCATTATAGATGGCAATTGGCATGGTGCTTGTCTGCCCGGGAATATTGCCACCGATCATCAGGGTCGTCCCAAAATCGCCCAGTGCTCGCATAAAGCACATGGTCAGACCAGCAACAATTCCCCGCCATGAGATTGGAATAATAATGGTCAAGAAAATATTAAATTCGTTTCTTCCGAGCAAACGGGCCGCATTTAGATAGTCCTCATTGATTTCAAGAAATGCCGTCTTAGAGGATTTAATCAGGTAAGGAATTGATACAATCGTCGCCGCAATTACTACTCCAACGGGTGTAAATACCAGCATGATACCCAAGCTGTTTTCTAAAAATTGACCAACCGGTGATTGTCGGCCAAGTAGGACCAGTAAATAATAACCAAGCACGGTTGGCGGTAGAACAATCGGTAGACTCGTCAAGGTGTCTAAAAAGTTTACTACCCTGCCACGCTTACAGCTTAAAAAATAGGCAATCGGCAGGCCGATGACAAGACTGATGAGGGTTGAGCAAAGTGAAACCGCCAAAGACAAGTATAAGGGAAATAAATTGATGCTATCCATCTATCATTCAGTAGTGACAAAGCCATAACGACTCATGATTTCTCTGCCTTGCTCACTGTTAACATACTCAACAAATTTTTTACCGAGCTCTTCTTCCTTTGTGCCTTTTATCACGGCCATTGATTGTTTCAGGGGATTGTGCATTTTTGCATCGATCAAACTGAAATTCAACGTTGCTTGATCATAAAGTGATAGTGCTACAAACCCGGTATCGGCGTTACCAGTTGTGATTAGACTCAGTGTATCTGAAATGTTATTACCATAAACCAGCTTTGGTTCCAGCGTTTCCCACAAACCTGCCGTCGTTAGAGCCTGTTTAGCCGCCAATCCATAAGGTGCATGGTCAGGGTTAGCAATGGCAATTTTTTTAATTTCCGGATTTAATAAATCCTCCATCGTTTTTGCTTCAATTAAGCTATTTTTCATGGTAACCAGCCCAATTCTACCTAAAGCATAAAGTTGTTTAGTCTCTGACACAATAAAAGCTTTACTGTCCAGATCATCCATCACAGTCTGGCTGGCCGATGCAAACACATCAAAGGGAGCACCATTGACAATTTGTTCAGATAAGGTACCGGTTGAACCAAAAGAGAATGTTACTTTACAGTTATTAGCCTCTTCAAACGCTGCCCCAACTTCCGTGAACGCTTTAGTTAAATCAGAAGCCGCGGCGACGGTGAGCGCCTTTTGAGGTTCAGACGCACTGTTATCTTTGGAATCAGTGGTCTGACTTGCACGACAACCAGATAAAACTGCTAAAACTAACACCAGCAATACCAAAATCATGTTCTTTTTCATAATAATTTCCTCTTTTCACTGTTCTATACATATGACCAAAACGAACGAATCGTGACATAATGTGATATGGAAATACAATTTATGTATCATTTCGTCCTATTTTAATTTATATTAATAGCATTGTCAATATAAAACTATACCATTTAGTACGAAACGTGATATAATAAATGAAAATAATCTATTTTACCCTTAGAAAGGATGTTTCTATGACAGATCGCATTGCGTTAAACACTCAGGAAGTGGCTGAGCTGTTAAAGGTTGGAAAAAACACGGTTTATGACTTAGTTAAACGAGGAGAAATCAATTCATATAAGGTTGGTAGAAAAATCCGATTTGCTTTGAGTGACGTTGAAGCATATATTGAAAAATCTAAAAGTATTCAATCGGTTGCCTTACCTCCTAATGATCAGGAATCAAGGATAGAAAACCAACCGCCACAAATTGATTCGATTCCTAATGATCTGGTGATCTGTGGCCAGGATATCATCCTCGATGTTTTGTCCAATTTTATTGAACACCAATCAAATGGTCTACGCGTACTCCGCGCCTACACTGGAAGCTACAGCAGCTTAGTCTCTCTTTATTATGGAAAGGTTCAGATTGCAACTGCACACTTATGGGATAGCGACACCGGACAATACAATGTTCCCTATGTGCGGAGACTTCTTCCCGGTATCCCTACTATTATCATTCATCTTGTATATCGCATGCAGGGTTTTTATGTTGCCAAGGGAAATCCGAAGAACATTCAAACCTGGACGGATTTAAAACGACCCGACATCACCATGATCAATCGCGAAAAGGGTGCTGGTTCCCGGGTATTGCTTGATGAAAATTTACGGCTATTAGGAATTGACAGCAGAACGATTAAAGGTTATCGCCGGGAAAGCCAATCCCATCTGGCTGTCGCCAGCGCTGTTGGTCGTGGCGCCGCAGATGTGGCGGTGGGAAATGAAAAAATCGCCAGACAGGTTGATCATATCGATTTTATCCCTTTACAAAAAGAACGATATGAGTTGGTTATCAAGAAAGAAGATTTATATTTGCCATCGATTCAGATGATGCTAGAAATCCTCCGTTCGGACGAGTACAAAAATGAAGTGATTGGTATTGGCGGTTATGACGTTTCAGAGATGGGTAATATTGTGGCGGAAATTTAGGATTGCTATTTTTTACTAGTCAATATTTTTGTCATAATAATAAACAAAGCGCAATCCACCACCTTTGTCACCATCTTACTGGCGGTGATTGGTGTAATTATGATGATTACCGAATTTTAAAATTATATTCATTATTTCTTTGTTAATTATCCCAAGTTGATCATCCTAAAATTTTTGATTACGATTTCAGTCCGTGGTTTTATTGACACCATATTAGCTGCATGATAACATTATTGTATAAAAGGTGATGGAGTTCACCTCAATTGCTTAAAGCTGATGACTCCTGCAGGATTTTTCAATGCTGCGGGATTTTTATTGTCAAAAATAAACAAACGATAAACCTTCATGTCATAGTATTTATTCACTTAAGTCAGGAGGACTGTTATGAAAAAATATTATTTTATCGCCGCTGGTGGTGCCGTTGGCGCATTGTTGCGGTTTTTGCTTAAAAGCTCACCCAATCTTTTTCAATCTACCGACCAACTGATCAATCTGGCCTTAACCATTCTTGTTATCAACCTAATTGGTTGCCTGTTGCTGGGGATGCTCAATGCCGTTTTCTCAAAAACCGAACGGATCAGTACCGATGTCAAACTAGGCTTAACAGCTGGATTGCTGGGTGCCTTTACCACCTACTCAACCTTCTGCAAAGAAAGTCTCAACATTCTGGATGCCGGTTATCTGCGCTTTTTTTGTTACTATGTAGCGGCCTCCATTACCCTTGGGGTAGCTGCTGTTTACCTTGGCCATCTGATCGGCCATCATGTTTTGCACCCGGTTGGCAAAAATCTGGTTTCCCGATTCAGCCTTGATTATCAGTAAGGAAAGTATCTCATGGAAATTGTATGCGTCATTATCGGTGGTGCGCTCGGTAGCACCACCCGTTTTTATCTGGGCAAACGGTTTGCCTCCCGGCATAAACACCTCCCGGTTGGAACCTTTATCATCAACGTCTCCGGCGCCTTTCTCTTAGGTGTCGTCAGTGGTTTTGATATCTCAACCCTACTTTATGGTTTGTTTGCCGAAGGTTTTCTGGGCGCCTACACCACCTTTTCAACCTTTATGTTTGAAGACTTTGTGCTGCTTCAGAATAACCGGATCCTCAGTGCGATTATCTATGTACTGGCCACGCTAGTCGTAAGCTTTCTGACTTTTTACGGTGGCTTCCTAATTTTTGCATCACTACCTGGCTAAACGATCACACCACGAAAAAAAACATCAAAGTTTAAGGCTTTGATGTTTTTTTGATTCTATTTTCGACTCTATCTTACCGGTGATGTCACCCTCTCTGCTTCATTAAAAATATTTTATACATCTTTCAGCGCTGGATACAAGCACTTTGCGAACATGATACTTGGTGCTAACCTGGTTCCATCTTCGAAAAACAATAATCAATAAAAGCAACCGTTGTCAGCGGACGGCTGAAAAGATATCCTTGGATGAAATCACAACCGAATTTTTTCAGGAATTCCAGTTGTTCCTCCGTCTCGACACCCTCGGCAACAACCTGAATGCCCAGACCATGGATTATCGTAATCATCGATTCTGCAATCATTTGCTCCCGCTCATCGGTTACCATGTTACTAATCAGCGAGCGATCCAATTTAATAATATCCAGGGGCAGATCTTTCATACAACCAAAGGAAGAGTAGCCGGTTCCAAAATCATCAAGCGCCAGTTTGACCC
>Ga0180017_100267_pt1 | contig 20136 bp, 19 predicted proteins | sample KR46_S_MetaG_FD_129674 | JGI IMG/M metagenome (GOLD analysis project Ga0180017, IMG submission 129674) | Groundwater microbial communities from the Olkiluoto Island deep subsurface site, Finland - KR46_S_MetaG | ecosystem: Environmental > Aquatic > Deep subsurface > Groundwater | place: Finland...
AAAAAAAAGCCACAAGGGAAAAACCTTGTGGCATGTTCTCTATTTGAAGATCCTACCCGCTTACCGCGCGAGAGGCAATGGCCGAGTTTGGGTCATTCTTCACCCTCACAGTGCACGGTCAGCGTCCATAATTTCCCCACTGGACTTTTGCCGTGCGCCTTTGTAGCCACCACCCCCATGACCCCCGCCATCAACGCCGCCAAGAAAGCCCGCATCGCTTTTGTCGTACGCGAGTACGCCCATGATCCGTCATGCACGTCCTACGGGCTGGAAGCTGCCGAGAAACTGGGCGCTGATCCTGCTCGGGTTTTCAAGACCCTGGTCGCGGACCTCGGCGGCGAACTGGTAGTGGCCGTCATCCCCGTTTCGGCCATGCTCGGCATGAAACTTCTGGCCAAGGCCGCCGGGGCCAAGAAGGCGGCCATGGCCGAAGCGGCCCTGGTGGAGCGGACCACCGGCTACATCCTGGGTGGGGTCAGCCCTCTGGGCCAGAAAAAGCGGCTGCGGACATTCGTCGACGCCTCGGCCCAACCCCACCCCACCATCCTGGTCAGCGGCGGGCGTCGCGGCCTGGACATCGAAATCGCTCCGTTGGATCTCGCGCGTATGACCGCCGCCACATTTGCCCCGCTCGTGCAATAACGGCTCATCCCGCCGCAATCTGGGGCAGCTTTAGACTTGTGTACAAGCCCATGAACACAAATCCGATGCTGAGCGGGCGGCGCCACACATTTTTGTCATACATTTCTGTCTCTTGACATGGTTCCCGTTCTGAGGCTTAAAGTCGGAGCATTGATCCGTGTATAACGCAAGAACACGTCGAGGCGTCATGGCTTACATATACGGCAGCGCGGCTCAAGGCAGCGTCAGATCCCGGCGCAAGGACATCCTGCTGCGTCTGGTCCTGCCCCTGCTCTTTGTCCTGATCCTGGCTGGGGTCGCCCTGTACGCGTTCAAACAGGAACAGCATTGGCTCACCGCCATTTTTGCCGTGTTTTTCGTCGCGTCCATCCTGCGCTTCGAAGAGCTCGGCCTGACCGTATCGCACTATCTCTCCCATTCGCAGACAAACGCTCGGGTTGGGCAGGTCGTGGCCAAGGCTCTGGAACATCTGCCGAACGAGTATCATGTCTTTCACGACCTGCATTTCGATGGAGGCCGCATCGACCATGCCGTCATCGGTCCCAACGGACTCTTCCTGATCAGAACCAGCAGCCAGCTCGGCAACATCTCGGCCTCAGGCGAGTCTCTGCGCCTCAACGGCTGGCCGTTCCTCCTGGACCTGCTGACCGGGTGCTGGAACCAGACCCAGAAACTGACCAAGCACCTTGGGCTGCATTACTCGGGCGGGCTTCGACCCTGTCCGGTGCTGTGCTTCAGCCGGGCCAGCGTCGGGATCATGGGCCCCGTGCGCGGAGCCCTGGTGGTGGAGGCCGGAAATCTGGCGCAGGCCATCCTGGGCCATGAGGATTCCCTGCTCACCGACAAGATGCTCCTGCTGACCGACAAATTCTCGAAACTGGTCAGCGTCAAAACCAAGAACCCAGTTTGCACAAAGGACGAATCACAGGCCTGCTTCGCCACTCCGCAATCCTTCCCGCCAAAGTCGAACCTGCCGGTCTGCGCCAAATGCGACCACCAGGCGACCGAGCAAGAATTCGAACTTTTCCCTGGCGAGTGCCCCAAATGCGGACGCCTGTATTCCTTTGTTCCCGATGAGTCGTCGGAAACTCTGGATGCCAGGCGGCTAAAAACCGCCTGGAGGCCGACCATCCCGCAACTTTCCATGACCGTGCTGCTCATCGCCGGATGCGCGGGATACATTGCGCACCGGCAAGGCTTCCTGGCTGAGGATCAGTTCTCCTCATCCGGAACCGCGCAGACGCCTCCTGTCATCGCCACGGCGGAAACTGCCGTGGGCAACGCAAGTACCTCCCCCGAGGTGAAAACCGTAAGGGAGAACGCGCAGCAGGCTTCCCTTGCCCTGGCGACCGGTGACGATGCGGTCCCCCTGCCCACTTCCCTGCCCGGGGGCACTGCCGAACCAGTTCTGCCCGTATCCGATGCCAATGCATCGGCTACCGCCGGGGAAAGCGTGGGCGCGGGCTTAGGCGACATTGCTGTCGTGTCAAACGACGGCGGAGACGGGCAGAATTCGACCATGACCGAAAAGGAAGATGCGGCTGTCCGGGCGGCGGCCTCCCCAAAGGCTGTTGAAGGCGCAAGTAAAGTCCCCGCTGAATCTTTCGCTCACGGCAGGCTTTCCGTGACCTCCGCCCGTCCCCTGATCATGTGGCTCAGGCACCAGCAGACTTACAAGGAATTTGGCCCGTACGAGGTCGGCGCGGGCAGGGTAAGCGAGATCATGTTGCCCAAGGGCTTTTACAATGTGGTGTATCTGGAAAACGGGAAGCGCAGGCAAACGACCATGAGCTTTCTGAGCGATCAGGGTCGGCTCGAATTCTAAGGCGCAGAAGGCCGCGACGCTGGGCGAAAATCTGGATGGATGCTACCGGCAGGAAACCGGATGAAAAGAAAAAGGGTCAGGAACGTCTCGGCGTTTCCTGACCCTTTCTTTAGTAGGCACGGACAAGTCAGATGATTCTCTCCCGGATCTTGGTGACCACGATCTCGGCCAGGATGACTACGGTAAAGATGCACAGCAGAATGAGCGAAACATGGGTCCAGCGGAACAGGTTGATGGCCGTGTCCAGGGCCATGCCTATGCCGCCGGCGCCGACAAGGCCGATGACCGCCGACTCGCGCACGTTGATGTCCCACCGAAACAGGGTGATGCCCCAGAAGGCCGGGGAAACCTGGGGCCAGTAGGCCTTAAGGAAAATGCTCGGCCACGGGGCCCCGGCCGCCTTCAGGGCTTCCACTGGTCCCTTGTTGCATTCTTCCAGGGCCTCGCCCAGAAGCTTGCCGCAAAAGCCGATGGATCTGAAGCCGATGGCGATGGTTCCGGCCAGCGCGCCCGGGCCGAAGACCGCCACGAACAGGATCGCCCAAACGAGGGTGTTCACCGAACGCGAGGACACAAGGATAAGCCGGGCCAGCCAGTTCAGGATCGGCACGGGGGTGATGTTCTTGGCCGCCAGGAGCGCTACGGGCAGGGACAGGATCAGGGCGAGGATCGTTCCCATGCCTGCAATGTGCATGCTCTCCACAAGGGCCTCGTGCACGCCGCCCTTGTAATGGGCAATGTCCGGCGGCCACATTCTGGTGAACATATCCGCCATCTGGGTCGGAGCATCGTACAGGAATTCAGGGACAATCTGCACCGTGCGCAGGGACACGACCAGAGCGAGGACAACGGCAAGATAAATCGTAAACCTGGCCAGGCGCTGGGCCGGGGTGAAACGTTCCCAGATGCGGCTATTCATTGAACACTGCCTTGACTATGGATGCAAGATACTCTCCGAGCATGACGAGGGCGATGATGGAGATGAGGATGGCGGCCAGAAAGTCGTAATCGAAACGCTGGAAAGCCGCAAACAGGGTTCCGCCGATGCCGCCCGCGCCGACAATGCCAACCATGGTCGAGTTGCGGATATTGGCGTCAAACTGGTACGTGGCGAATCCGATGAACCGGTTCAGCACCTGCGGCAGCACGGCGTAGAGAATGACACTCATGAACGGAGCCCCGGCGGCCCGACAGGCTTCCACCGGCTTGAGGGAAATCTCCTCGATGGCCTCGGCAAAAAGCTTGCCGATGAACCCGATGGACGCGAAAATCAGGGTCAGGATGCCCGCCAAAGGTCCGAATCCCACCGCCTTCACAAAGAGAATGGCAAAGATGACCGGATGAAACGACCGGCAGATGGCAATGAGAATCCGCGCCGGCCAGGTTGCCCAGGCTGGCATCAGGTTACGCGCCGCGGCCAGGCCGATGGGCAGGGACAGGACGACCCCGAAAGCTGAGGCAATAACCGCGATTTCCAGTGTTTCCAAAAGATTGTTCAGCAAGAGCTGCCAGCGCGCGAAGCTTGGCGGAATCATGCTGCCCAGAAATTCGGCACCGTTCTCCAGCCCGATGACAAAACGATCCCAGGTGATTTCCAGAGACCAAATCGCCACGACGCAATACGCAGCCACTGCCAGCCAGCCTATCCGCGCGGCCCAGTTGGGCTTGAAAGCTCTTCTGGTTTCGGCGGCGCTCATGACAGCCAACCCTCGCCACCGTAGATCTGCTTGAGATGATGGTCGGACAGCTCCGCAGGCGGGCCATCAAAGACGATGCTCCCCATCGACATGCCAATGACCCGGTCGGCAAAGCGCTTGGCCAGATTGACGTCATGGATGTTGATCAGCACCGGAATGTCGTGTGCCTTGGAAAAATCGTTCAAAAGCTCCATGATCTCGACGGAAGTCTTGGGATCAAGGGATGAGGTAGGCTCGTCGGCCATGATCACATCCGGGTTCTGCATCACGGCCCGGGCAATGCCCACGCGCTGACGCTGCCCGCCAGACAGGGCATCGGCTCGCTCCGTGGCGAAATCGGTCAGGCCGACCATGTCGAGGAGCTCGAAGGCCCGGTCGATGTCGTGCTGTTCGAACTTGCGCAGCCAGGCCCGCCAGACTGGCACGAACCCGAGCCTGCCGCAGAGCACGTTCTCGATGACCGAGAGGCGCTCCACAAGGTTGAATTCCTGGAAAACCATGCCCACATGATGCCGAGCCAGGCGCAGATTCCGGCCGGAGAGCCGCGTTATCTCGTGCCCGGCGACGGTGATGGTGCCGCTGGTAGGGTCGATGAGGCGGTTGATGCAGCGCAGGAGCGTGCTCTTGCCCGTTCCGGAGGGGCCGATGATGGCCACCGTGGAACGACCCCGGACCTCGAAGGAAATGTTTTTGAGCACCGGCTTGCCCGGTACGTAAGCCTTGACCAGATCCTTTACGATCAGGGAACGGGAGGTTTCCCCCCCGTTCCCGTTATTGCTTGATGACGTCACGATACTGCCTTGTTCTGAGTTACTACTGCTTGGCCTTCTTTTCCGCGTCTTCCTTTTCCTTGGCGATCATGGCCTTCAGGCCATCTTCATTATAGCTCGCGCCCGTGGCTTCGGCTATCTCGCGGATGACGGCCCAGTCGTCCTTGTAGGTAATGGGGAAGAAACGGTCCGCGCCGTCAAAGGCTTTTACCATCTCTTCGGTGTAGCGATAGGAAAAGAAAGCTTCCTTGATCTTCTCCACCAGATCCGGGCACAGCTGGCTGGAATACCCGAAAGAGGATGTGGGGAAGCGCTGGCTGGTGTAGATGATACGCACCGCATCCGCATCGATGCGACCGGCGCGCACCATGCGATCGTACACGTCGGAGGCCACGGGGGCCGCATCATAGTCGCCGTGTACAACGCCCAGCGCGGACTGGTCGTGCTTGCCGGAGTAAACAACGGTGTAGTCCTCATCGGGCACGAGTCCCAGGGCGGGGAACAGGGCGCGGGGGGCCAGGTTGCCGGAATTGGACGAGGGGGAGACGTGCGCGACTTTCTTGCCCTTGAGGTCGGCCATGGTCTGGTAGGGACTGTCCTTCTTTACCAGCATGATCAGGTTGTAGCCCTGAAATTCCTTTTCATCGCCCTTGACGGCGATGGGCACGTAGCCGGCCAGATTCACCGCAAAGCCGGTGGGGCCGGTGGAGAAGCCGGCGATATGCAGACGGCCGGAACGCATGGCCTCGACCTGGGCCGAGTTGGAGTGCACGGTGTAGTAGATGACGTCCTTGCCTGTGACCTTCTTCATGTGCGCCTGAAAATCAGAAAACAGGTCCTGATACACGGCAGGGTCTTCCACCGGAGTGTAGGTGAAAACCAGGGTCGAAGGATCTTTGCAGTTACCGGCAGGCGCGTTATCAGCGACCAGATCCTGATCATTGTCACAATACATGGTGTCCAGCAGGCCACGGTTGGTGCACTCATCCGCGTAACCCGGAACAGCGACGGCCAGGAGCAGCACTGCGGCCAAAAAGCCCAAGAAACCCTTCATCATGATCATCTCCTTGTTATAATGTTGTTTTTCACGGCACGGCCAGCGCGCCGTCCAACTCAAGGCAAAGCCGCCGAGCACAGCGGCCCTTACCGGCGCAACGACGAAGAGCATCTGTTTTGTCGCCTTCGCAGCAAAGAGCCTACATTCGGGAATGTGTCGGGTTTGTCACAATACGGCAACAGGCCGGTGGCTAACTGAAAGCGCCAGCCAGACCATTTCATCCTCGTCATATTCCGTACCGGGAAAGGATAACCGAAGAGTATTTTCAGCGCAATGTGAACTGGCGTCGATCAAGCATGTTCCGAAAAAAAAAAAGGCCTTCGGTTACGTCCCCGAAAGCCCCCGTGAAGACCAGGCCTAAGCCCTTCTACTTGCGGAGCATCCCCGCCAGCAGGCGCAGATGCGAGCGCTCCTCGTCGATGCATGCCTGAACGTGCTTCTTTTCCCCGTCAGGCACGAATTCGCGCATCTCCAGGAAAAACATGATCGTATCCTTTTCAAAACCGATGGCCGTTTCAAGGGCTTCTTTGGATGTGCCCATGAAGGTCTTGAGATGGTCCACGTCGCCAAGCCGGAACAGGGTGTGGGAGTCGAGCAGATACTTCAGGTAATCCACGTACTCGTCCTCTTCGGCCCAGGCCGGAAGCTCGACCTGTCCGACCCGTTCGTAGAGCTTGCGGAAGATCTCGCGATGCTTGGTCTCTTCGCCCGCCAAAAACGTAAAGAGCTTTTTGAGCTTGGGATCGGTGGTCATATCCACCAGCCGATTATAGAAAACCTCGCCACGGGTTTCGACTTCCTGGGCGGCCAGGAGGATGTCGGTAGCCTTGAATATTCCTGCCATAAAGCCTCCTACCATGCTGTGCAAAAACGGCGCTCTGCTTCGTCCTCGCATCTCACCATTTTTGGACAGCCTGGATATTTGTAATTTTCAACAATCAGCTACAGTTCCGAGGGCAGCTCTTTGAGCTGGGCATAAGTGAAGACGGGTCCGTCCATGCACACGTATTTCGTGCCGATGTTGCAGCGTCCGCAAATGCCCACGCCGCATTTCATGCGCTTTTCGAGGGTGGTGAGGATGTTTTCGTCCTCAAAACCCAGCTTCTTCAAAGCCTGCAGGGTGAATTTGATCATGATCGGCGGACCGCAGGTAATGGCCACCGTGTTCTTGGGCTTGGGATTTATCTCCAGCAGCACGTTGGGGATAAGACCGACCTTGTGTTCCCAGCCGTCGGACGGGTTGTCGATGGTCAGCACGGTGTTCACGTCCTTGCGGCTCGTCCACTCCGGCAGCTCGGCCTTGTAGGTCAGGTCGGCGGGGCTGCGCGCACCGTAAAGGAGCGTTATGTCTTTGTAATCTTTACGGTTATCGAGCATATAGGTGAACAGGGTCCGCAGCGGGGCCATGCCGATGCCGCCGCCGATAAAGACGATGTTCTTGCCCTTAAGGTCCTCCAGCGGGAAGGAGTTGCCCAGAGGGGCGCGTACGCCGATCTGGTCGCCGGGCTGGAGCTGATGCAGACGGCTGGTGACCTCGCCCACGCGCATGACGCTGAACTGCAGGTAGTCCTTGCGGGTCGGGGAGGAGTTGATGACAAAGGTCGACTCACCCGCGCCGAAGACCGAGAGCTGCCCGACCTGTCCGGGCCGGAAAGTGAAGGCCTTCATGCGCTCTTCGTTGTTGATGACGACGCGGAAGGTCTTGATATTGTGCGTCTCCTGGATCACTTCGACAATGGTGGCCATGTCCGGGAGATAGGGATTGGCATTCATTCGGAGTACTCCTGTGCTGCTTTCACGATCTGCCGGATATCGACTCCGGCGGGGCACTGCTTGATGCACCGGCCGCACCCGCAACAGGCCATGACGCCGCCGTGCAGGTCAGGGTAATAGCTGAACTTGTGCCCGATGCGGTTTTTGAGGCGATGGGCCTTGGTCGGCCGGGGGTTGTGGCCGCTGCCTTCAAGGGTGAAGGTGTGGGACATGCAGTTGTCCCAGGTCCGGATGCGGCGGCTCTCAAGACCCTGGTCGTCATCGGTGATGTTGAAGCAGTAGCAGGTCGGACACATGTAGGTGCAGGCCCCGCAGGAGATGCACTTGGCCGACTGGGCGGCCCAGAAGTCCAAGTCGTCGAAGCGGGCCAATAGTTTTGCCGGGGCGGAGACGTAATCGTGGGCTTCGCCCATCATCTCGCGCGCCTTCTCGTTCTTGGCGTCGGCCTCCTTGCCTTTTGCCCCCGCGTCCGCGAACAGGGCGGACTTCAGGATTTCCTCACCGGCCTCGGTCACGGAACGCGCCACGTACCCATCGCCGACCAGGGTCAGGAGCACGTCGGAACCGTCCGGGTCCGCCGGACCGCTGCCCACGCTGTGGCAGAAACAGGTCGTCTCGGGCCGGTCGCAGGCCAGGGAGACGAAGACCGTGTTGTCCCGGCGCAGGATGAAGTACGGGTCTTTGGTCGTATCCGTCTCGTAGACGGGGTTGAAGATCAGCTTGCCGCGCGCACCGCACGGACGGCAGCCGATGACCACGCTCTTACCCTGGGGCAGAGTCTCGGTGATCACGGGCTTCTTCTCCGGGATCTCGCTCTTGACCGTCAGCAGAGTCTCGGTCTGCGGAAAGGTCGCGGCCTTGGGCGACACCGCCGCCATGCGCGAATGCAGGTCAAGGGCCATGCCCGGCTGGAAGCGGCGAAAGGTCACGGTGCCGCAGGTGGCCACCGGCGCGAGCACGCGGTGGGTGGCGGCCAGCTCCTCGGCCAGACGGGTGAGGTTTTCTTTTGTGATGAATCGTTCCATTACCAGCCTCTCTCGTTGATGCGCTCTTCCTGGACCTTGAAGGTCAAGAGGGGCGGAGTCTGATCCAGGACCTTGCCGGCCTGCATCTCAAACACGTCCTTGACCTGCCTGTTCATGTAGCGCCGCAGCAACATGAGCGGAATGTCCACCGGACAGGCCCGCTCGCACTCGCCGCACTCGGTGCAGCGCCCGGCCAGATGAGACACGTGCACCATCTGGAACATCATGTTCTCGGCCGGGGAGTTGTCCTGACTGAGCCACAAGGGGTCGCGGCTGGTCGCTATGCAATGGTCACGGCAGACACACATGGGGCAGGCGTTGCGGCAGGCGTAACAGCGAATGCAGCGGCTCATGGTCTCCTGCCAGAAGGCGAACTTCTCGGCATCGCTTTTGGCCTCGAACTCGTCCTGACAGGCGAGGCTCGCGGCCGGGGCCGGAGTGTGCGGCGTGCCGATGAGCACGTCGGAGACAATGGCGTCCGGGGTGTCGCAGATCAGACACTTGTCGGCCAGCACGTCGGAGAGCCTTAAGGTCGCGGCCTGACCGGCCACGGTGACCTTGAGGTCGCTCGCGCCGATTTCCACGGATTCAACAAATCCCGGATCGGCGGGAAGAGCCGCGCGGATCTTGCGCTGGCTGACCACCCCGTCGCAACAGAGGCCGAAGATGACCACGTCGTCACGGTTGATGAGTTTTTCATTCAAAAGCTGGATCACGCTGCGGCTATCGCAGCCCTTGACCACCACTCCCACTTTCTTGCCCTTGAACCCGGTCAGATAGGTGACCAGATTGTGCACGGCCAGGGGGCCTATGATGAGCCGGTCCAGGTCCGCTTCGGAGCGGATGAAAAGCGGCGTGGCGTGGAGCGAGTCATAACCCTGCTCCCAGCCGATGACGCATTCAAGTTCGCCCAGACGGCCCTTGATGGCATTTTTAAGATCATCCAATTGGGACATATGTCCTCCTGTATTGCGAATCTAACCGTGACACGGGCAAGCCTGCCCCTGGCCAGCCTGCACGGCCAGCGCGTTCCAGTCGGCCTCGGACGCCGGGTTGAAGGTCGGCGCGGGGCCGAACTCATGCACGCGGCGCGTGAATTCCGTGACCACATGCTGCCAGCGCTGCCCTTCCGAGGCCGAAACCCAGGTGTATTCGAAACGCCGCGCGTCGATGCCGGTGATGGGCAGAAAACGCTTGAGCATCTCGAGCCTGCGCCGAGCGTAGAAATTGCCTTCGGCATAGTGACAATCACGCGGGTGGCAGCCGGACACGAGCACTCCGTCCGCGCCGTTCATGAGCGAGCGGACGATAAAAAGCGGGTCAATGCGGCCCGAACAGGGCACGCGGATGATGCGCAGGTCCGTCGGCTGGGTGAAGCGGGACACGCCCGCGGTGTCCGCCCCGCCGTAGGAGCACCAGTTACAAAGAAAGCCGACTATTCGTAATTCGCGAACATCTTGGGCGGGCATAAGGCGTTCACCTCCGCGAGGATCTGGTTGTCAGTGAAGTGTTCAAGCTGGATAGCGCCCTGCGGGCAGGTCACGGTGCAGATGCCGCAGCCCTGGCAGACCGTGTCGATGACCTCGGCCTTGGGGTTGCCGAAGCGGTCCTGGATTTCTTTGATGGCTCCGAACGGACAGGTCTGGATGCACTTGCCGCAGCCCACGCAGCGGGCCGGGTTGACCCTGGACACGGCCGGATCGGATTCGAGCATGGCCTTGGACAGCAGCCCAAGCACCTTGGCCGCGGCGGCGCTGCCCTGACCTACGGAGGCCGGAATATCTTTGGGGCCCTGACAGGCTCCGGCCAGGAACACGCCGGCAGTGTTAGTCTCGACGGGCTTTAATTTCGGATGGCTTTCAACGAAAAAGCCGTACTGGTCCGGACAGACTCTGAGCTTTTCGCCCAACGCCACCGCGCCCTTGGCCGATTCCGCGCCCACGGCCAGAACGACCAGATCGGCGGGCACCTCCACCTGCGTGCCAGCCAGGGTGTCCGCCCCGCGCACGATGAGCTTGTCGCCCTTGGGGTAGATCATGGCTACGCGGCCGCGCACGTACTGTGCGCCGTACTCTTCCGTGGCCCGGCGGGTGAACTCGTCATAGCCCTTTCCGGGAGAGCGGATGTCCATATAGAAGATGTAGGACTGGGAATCGGGGATGTGATCCTTGGTCAGGATGGCCTGTTTGGCCGTGTACATGCAGCAGAAGCCAGAACAGTACGGCCGGTCCACGGACTTGTCGCGGGAACCCACGCACTGGATGAAGACCACATTCCTGGGTTCCTTGCCGTCAGAGGGGCGCTTGACGTGCCCTCCCGTGGGGCCGGAGGCCGAAAGCATGCGCTCGTACTGCATGGACGTGATCACGTCCGGGTAGCGGCCCTCACCATACTGCGGATACTTGTGCCAGTCGAAGAGGTCGTATCCCGTAGCTACGACGATGGCCCCCACGTCCACGTTGATCAGCTCGTCCTTCTGCTCGAAGTCGATGCACTTGACCGGACAGACCTTGGCGCACAGGCCGCACTTGCCCTTCTGCAGCATGATGCAGGACGCGGCGGTAATGGCCGCCTTCTTGGGAATGGCCTGCGGGAACGGGATGTTGATGGACGGGGCATTGCAGAGCCCCTCGTTGAACGGGTCGGGGAGCTTGCGGCTGGGGCATTTCTCCACGCACAGGCCGCAACCCGTGCAATCCTTCCAGTTCACGTAGGTCGCTTTCTTGCGGATGGTGATCTGGAAGTTGCCCACGTACCCGCCCACGGCTTCGATCTCGGAACAGGCGTAAAGGGTGATATTAGGATGCTGGGCGACGTCGACCATCTTGGGCCCAAGCACGCAGGATGAACAGTCCACCGTGGGAAAGGTCTTGTCGAGTTTGGCCATCTTGCCGCCGATGGTCTGTTCGCGCTCGACCATGATGACTTCCTGACCGCCGTCGGCGCAATCAAGGGCTGCCTGGATTCCGGCCACGCCGCCGCCGATGACCAGCACGCGCTTGACCGTCTCGAAGCGCTTGGGAATGAGCGGCTTGTCGCGACGCAGCTTTTCCACGGCCATGCGCACCAGCTCGGCGGCCTTGCCCGTGTTCAGGTCCTTGGTCTTGCCGATCCAGGACACATGCTCGCGGATGTTGGCCATTTCGAACATGTAGCGGTTGAGGCCCGCGCGCTCCACGGTGCGGCGGAAAGTGGGCTCATGCATGCGCGGAGTGCAGGAGGCCACGACCACGCCGTCGAGATTCTTGTCCTTGATGGCCTGGATGATGGCGTCCTGCCCGGGTTCGGAACAGGCGTACATTGTGTCCGTGGAGAAAACCACGTCGGGATAGGTCAAAGCCGTGGCCGCAACGGACGGACAGTCCACGGTCCCGGCAATATTGCTGCCGCAATGGCAGATGAAAACACCAATTCGCATCGCGTCCTCCCTATCTGGCCTGCGCCGGTTGCTTGATCTTGCCCAGGGCGAGCCGCGGATCGACGCAGAGCTTCTCAAAGCCGAGCTCGGCGCGATCAAGTCCAAGAGCGTAGCCAAGGAGCTGGGTGTAATAGAAAACCGGAATCCTGAAATTCTCGCGCAGGGCGTGGTTGATCTGCCCCTGCCGCAGGTCCAGGTTCATCTGACACAAGGGGCAGGCGGTAACAAATGCGTCCGCACCCACGTCACGCCCGGCATCGAGAAGCTTGCCGGACAGTCTGGCCACGATGTCACCCCGTGGAATGCCGTAGGACGCGCCGCAGCACTCGACCTTCAGGGGAAAAGGCACAACCTCGGCTCCAATGGCGGTCATCAGGTTGTCCATGGCCATGGGGTTCTCGTGATGGTCGAAGCGCATCAGCTCCGGGGGCCTGTTCATGATGCAGCCGTAGTAACAGGCGATCCTGATGCCGGTCAGGGGCTTGACCACCTTGGACTTGATCAGCTCCGGGTCAACATTCTCTGCCAGCACCTGCAGCACGGACTGGGCGTTCACAGTGTTCTTGCACGGGACGTCGAGCAGGGCGTTGGACTTGGCGCGGAACTCCTGATCTTCCATCTTGTGGGCTGCGGTGCGCAGATTGGTCAGACAGCTGGGGCAAGGTGTCATTACCTTGTCCATGCCCATACCCTCGACCTGAGCCAGGTTACGGGCGGACAGGGCCGATGAGAGGACATGATTGACGGTGTGCGCGGGGGTGGAGCCACAACAGCTCCAATCCGGGATGTCCATCAACTCGATGTCCAGAGCCCGACAGACAGCACGCGTTGAGCTGTCGTACTCCAGGGACGTTCCCTGGCCGGAGCATCCCGGATAATACGCGATTTTAAGCATTTTGGCCTCCTTTGCGGAACCGCTCGAAAATGCGGGCCACCTGCTCGCGGCCCTGAATCGGGTGCGGTTTGAACGGCAGCTTGCCGCGCATGAGCACCTGCGGTGCCAGATCGACATCAGTGAACACACGGCCCGAGCGAGTCATGTACGCGGCCATCAGACCCAGCTCGTAGGCGCGGCCGTGGCGCTCCACCGAAGCCAGAAAGGAGTCGGCGAAAACCTTTACGGCACGCTCCGTGGCGTACCCGGCTTCCCTGGCCATGTGACGACAGACGTCCATGACCTGCGCCACATCAATCATGTTCGGACATCGCGTGGTACAGGATTGACAGGAGCCACACAGCCAGAGGGCCCGGCTTTTCAGCACCGCGTCCTTCTGTCCGGTCTGGATCAGACGCATGATCTGGCTGACCGAATAATCGTAGGCGAAGGTGTATGGACACCCGGCCGTACAGTTGCCGCACTGGTAGCAGGTCCTGATGTTCTGGTGGCTGCGGGCTTCGACCTCGGCAATGAACGCCTGGTCGGAAGTGGCAAGATCAAAGATTTGCATGAGCATACCCAACTTGCGGTAAGGAACGGCGAACCGTCCGGTTGACATGAATCCCATCCCGGAAAAAAATGGATACTCCCGCTGAACCTTTTTGATACACCGCCCCGTAGGCGGATGCCCCAAATTGATACAGCGCACCCTCAAAAACTCTTTGTTTCCGGAACATGAGGTTTCTTTTAAGCAGATTTGATGCCATAGTCCCCATCCCCCGTCATTGTCCAGCCCGCATGGGGCAAAAGCAGGGAATCAGGCAAAGAAAAAGACAGGATACGGGCAGAGGAATCGATATCATAACAGGCTGTTGGAATAAACAAGCAGTAACTATCGATTATCAATCATGGCATGGGCGCAGTTCCTTTGCATAATCGGCCACGAATATCTGTTCCCGCCAAAGCTTGACTGAACAATCCCGAACCAGCATGTAGCGCGGAGTCAAACCCAAGAGGAATACATGACCCAAAACAATCGCCGCTGGGACCGCGAGCCCATATCCGTGCCATGCAAGATCAGCTATGAGGACGACACCCGCAACTCGGCCGAGGGAAGCATCATCAACCTGAGTCCCGGCGGAGTCATGCTCTCCACGGAGCAGGGATTCATCGCCAACGAACGTGTGGCCATCACCCTGGAGGACGAATACGACTCCCTGCTGTTCGAATTCGCGGAAATCCTCATCGGCACGGTGCGCTGGAGCCAGTCTACGGCAACTGCGGGGCAAGGCCTTTACCACGTGGGCATCGCCCTTGAACGTGAACTACCACGCAGGATGCTCCTCACTGAGCAATAAAGGCGAGTAATATCCTTGTGTTGTCCGCGCGCATCATCTATATGCCAAGAAAATTATTTCTCCGCGCACAACCCGCCCCGGCAAAAGGACTTTTCATGGCCCACGAGACGCAAAAGAACAGAAAGTGGAAACGTTTTGGCTGCCTGCTCCCCTGCCGCATAATTCCGCAATCCGAGGCCGACATGCTGGTTTCAGCCCGGATCATCAACATCGGGCGCGGCGGCCTGCTCATCGAAGCCGACTACAATTTCAACACGGGTGACCGGGTCATCATCGCCCCCGCCGAAATCGGCTTCGAACGCTTCGAGATGCTGGAGGAAGTGCACGGCACCGTGTGCTGGGGTCAAATCGACGACAGCTCCCTGATGGGCCTGTATTACATCGGCGTGGAATTCGACGAACTCTTGCCCCTCAAGCAGGCGGTCGCGGACCAGCGCTAAGCCCCCCTTTTACTCCGCCACAAGCACAGCTGTGAAACACGAAAAAAGGGATTTCGAAACGAAATCCCTTTTTTCGCGCCCTAAAGGCTAGTCGGCATCCCCTTAAGAAAGAGACGTCAGGCTTTAGGCTTCTTGGTACCGGAAGACTTGTCTGCGACCTTCTCGTCCCTGGCCGCGCGCTTGAAACCGAAATCAAGAAGTCGGGCCGTTTCCTTCTGCCGCACGGCGGAATTCTGGGCTCCGAGCACTACGGCAAGGAGTCGCGTATCGCCGCGCTTGGCCGTGGCCGTGATGTTGTACCCCGCGTCGCAGACAAACCCGGTCTTGAGTCCGTCCACGCCCTTGTAGGTGCGCAGCAGCGTGTTGGCGTTGCGGTGCGTGGTCCCGTGGTAGGTGTGACTCGTCATGGAGTGCACTTTCAAGGACTCGGGGAAGGTGCGCAGGTACGCCATGGAGAGCTTGGCGATGTCCCGCGCCGTGGAGATTTGGCCCGAGGCGGGCAGGCCATTGGGGTTCTTGAACTGGCTGTTGGCCATGCCGATCTTCTTGGCTTTGGCGTTCATCTGGGCCACGAACTTGGTAGCGTCGCCCTTGCCGAAGTATTCAGCCACGGCCACGCAGGCGTTGTTGGCCGAAACCACGCTGATGCCCTTGATGAGTTCATTGAGTGGCACTTTCTCATCGCGTTTGAGTCGCATGCGGGAACCGCCCGTCTTCACGGCCTTGGCGCTGACGGGGATGGGCGTCGTCGGAGAGAGCTTGCCCTGGGCCAGGGCCTCGCGAATAAGATAGAGGGTCAGAAGCTTGGTGATGGAGGCTGGCTGGATGGTCTTGTCCGGGTTGTGCTCGTAGTAGACCTCGCCGGTGGACATGTTGATCAGCAACGCGGCCTGGACATTGAGGTAAAGATCCTTGGACGTTGCCGGCTTCACGGCCGACTTTCCAGCTGCGGGGCTGTCCTGCGTCTTCGCCTTGGCATCCTTGGCGGCAGGTTTGGCGGCAGGCTTGGAAGAAGCCTCTTTTGACGCGGGCTTGGCGGCCTTCTTGTCCGCGTCGATCTTTGGCGACTCTTTCTCGGCTTTCTTGGGGGAAGCGGGCGGCTGGGCCGTAGCAGACGAGTCAGGTTCCGGCGTGGCAGGCGGTTCGCTCACGGCGGCCGGACCAGGTTCAGGCTGAGCCGAGAGCTGACTTTCGGCCGTGACAGGCTGAGTCTTGGGTTTGGGTCCAATCGAAGCCCGGTACGTATGTGATCCCGTAGAGGCAAAGGCGATAGAACCAGCGCAGCACAATCCGCCGATCAGGGCAAAAATAACCAGGAAAAACAGGAATTTTTCAGCACTTCTCATCGTCATGGCCTTGCCTTTACGGTTCGAGAACCTGGCGGTCAAGTACGAAATGCGCGGACTAAGGGAAAATAATCTCTAAATATTCAGCATGTTAAGGGGCAAAAAAGAAAGTCTGCACCACTCACCCGCGCAAAGGTTCACAGTCTAAGTTTTTTCAGTATATACGCAACCGATTCGTATATCAACATAAATCAAAGAATCCTCCCGGCGCATGCAAATCTGTCACTACAGTGCAAGGGCCATACAGACTGCATCAATGCCTGCCAAGATCGAGCACAACAACTAAAAGCGATTCTGCATAAAACATGATGCCGATTTTTGAAAGCCATCCCATCACCCCTGCACAGATGTCTGAAGCATGACACGTATGTGCATGCCCCTCCCGGAAACAAGAGCGGCGACAGGAACTCCTGCCGCCGTCCGCATGCACGCTTTCACTCCATCTTATCCACAGCCTGCACCCATGCCTGCGCATCCGGCCTTGTGCGTACGGGTCTTGTACCGCGTGATGTCCGCCCCCTGGAAATAGTCCGTCGCGATATCGTGAATCATACCGGAGCATTCCATCACCGTGATCCCGTGTTCACCCAAAACCTGCTTGGGCTGTTTTCCCGCCGCCTCGACCAGCACCAGGGAACAGTCGTGCAGAATTTCCGCAAGCCTGTGCCAGCGATCCGGCCCGCAACCGATTTCCGAGGCGGCCCGCTCCTCGATCATGCGCGCCCCCTTGCCTTGCGGTGCCCAGATCTGGAAACCCGGCGTCTCGCCCAGATGCATGTTGACGAGCAACCCCTCGCGCGAGGCTACGGCCACATAGGGCCTGGCCGTTTTGTCGGAACCGCAGGCCAGTCTGTTCAGGGTCGGGATGAACTCGCTCGAGCGGTCCGAGCACAGTAGGCCCACGGCGTCGGCGCGGCAACGGCGGCAGTGGGTCATCTGCAGAATCGTCTCGCCGTTAGTGGCGCGCAGTTCATGAATCAGCTCCTTGGAGGGCTCGCCTCTGTCCGCGAAAGGCGTGTCAGCCGTGGGGTGCAGGGGGATGAGGTTCTGAATGTCGGCCCCAAGCTCCGCCGCCACCCGCGCCACCTCGGCCAGATGGTGGTCGTTTACGCCGGGGATGACGATGCTGTTCACCTTCACAGTCACGCCCCTGGCCTTGAGCAGCCTGATCGATTCGAGCTGCCGCTCAAGGAGTATCCTGGCCCCATCCACGCCCCGGTACACGACTTTGCCGACCCTGACCCAGGAATAGATCTTCGCCCCGATCTCGGGGTCCACGGCGTTCATGGTCACCGTGACGTGAGTCACGCCCAGTTCCACCAGGCGGTCCACATGCTCGGGCAGAGCCAGTCCGTTGGAGGACAGACAGTAGAGCATATCTGGGTACTTGGCATTAATGCGCTCAATGGTGGCGATGGTCTTCTCGGCCTCGGCCATGGGATCTCCCGGTCCGGCAATGCCGACCACGGTGATGCGCGGCTCTTTTTTGAGGACTTCGTCCAGATACTCCACCGCCTTGTCCGGAGGCAAGATGGCGCTGGTCACGCCGGGTCGGGACTCGTTCACGCAATCGTATTTGCGGTTGCAGTAGTTGCACTGGATATTGCAGCCGGGGGCCACGGGCAGATGCACACGGCCACAGGAACCGGACGTCTCTTTATTGAAACAGGGATGCTTTGATCTGTCTTTTGCTTCGGACATGGCGTCCTCCCTTGTATGTTGGTGCGTCTGTGACGCAGATGAAAGCTGAAGAAGGATTGCCGCCTACAAATACCCATACCCAACCGGGCAATCATCCTGGCTCTTCTCCAGAACGGCGTTGACCAGCATGTCGTAGAGTGACAACGCGCCCTCGTAACCGACATGCAGGATGCGCTGACCGCCGAAGCGGTCGTGGATGGGAAAGCCGACCCGGATGAGCGGGATATTCGCCGCGCGGGCCAGCTTGTAGCCCTTGCTGTGTCCGACCAGCAGGTCGGGAGCGAGCTCTGCGGCCTCTTCCTCGATGTCCTTGAAATCGGCGCCGCTTCTGATGACCGGCATGGTCACGCAGACATCCCCCAGGGCCTCGATCAGGGCCTTGCCGAAGCGTTCGCTCTGGGTGCCCGTGGCGGCCAGGACGGGCTGGATGCCGATCTCGCCCAGGAAGGAGCACATCGCGATGACAAAATCCTCTTCTCCGTAAACCACGGCCCGCTTGCCGAAAATGTACTTGTGCCCGTCAACCATGGCATCCAGGAGCCTGCCCCGGTCAAAGGCGTCCTGTTCGGGCATGTCGCAACCCGCGAATTCGCTCAAAGTATCCATGAAACTGTCCGTGGCCCGCAGACCGATGGGGATCATGGTCTTACGCGCCGGGATACCGAACTTGCGCTCCAGCACTCCGGAAGCCGATTCCGCCAGTCCACCGGACATGCCGAACTCGATGGTCCCGGCCGCACCGCCCATGGCCCGGATCTCGGCCACGGGAGTCCCGCCGTCGGGCAGGGCGTGGTAATCGTCCCAGATCACGCCATCCATGGTCCGGGAGAGGTCGGGGAGCATGGTGAAGCGCACGCCGGAGCGTTCGCCCAGACCGCGCAGAAACCGGTAATCCGCCGGGGACAGGAAGCCAGGCAGCAGGTTCACGCCGCCGTGATCCGGGGCCTTGTCCTTGACCACCTGATCGGCCAGGGAGCGCACGGCCGCGTGCCAGCCTTCCATGTGCGTGCCCGAGTAGCTGGGCGTGGCGACATGAACCAGTTCGGGTAGCGGCAGATCGGAAAATTCCTCACGAAATTCGTACAGATAGCGACCAACATCGTCGCCGATGGTCTCGGTCAGGCAGGTCGTGGCCACGCCGACCAGGTCCACGTCGTACTTGCGCATGACGTTTAAAATGCCTTTCTTGAGGTTCGGCCCGCCGCCGTAAACCGCGCTCTTCTCGCCCAGGGCCGAGGAGGCGATGTCCACGGGTTCGCGATAGTGGCTGATGATGTAGCGACGCATGTAGGTCGCGCAGCCTTGGGAGCCGTGCAGAAAAGGAACGGCGTTCTCGATGCCCTTGAAGACCAGGGCCGCGCCCATGGGCGTGCACATCTTGCAGGCGTTGGTGGTGGAAACGTAGGTGTTAGCCATTGACGGCCTCCTTGGTGGCGCAGGTCACGCGGCCGGCAGCCCGCCGGGGCATGAACTTCCAGACCGGGCTCATGACCGAGGCGTGGATTTCCCTGGCAAAATTGTACATGCCGACAAAGCCTTCCAGCGCGATCTTGCGCTCGTGGTTGTGGTCGCAAAACCCCACTCCCAGCTTGTATGCGATGGGCCGCTCCTTGACCCCGCCGACGAACACGTCCACATCCTTCTCTTTTATGAACTGGGCCAGTTCGAGCGGGTTGGCGTCATCGACGATGATGGTCCCGGGATCGGAGATGGCGGCCAGCTCCTTATAGTCTTCCTCGGTCCCGGTCTGGGAGCCGACGACCACGACCCGCATCCCCAGATGCCGAAAGGCCTTTATGAGCGAAAACGCCTTGAAGGACCCGCCCACATACATGGCCACCTTCTTGCCTTCGAGATCGCGGCGCAGCTCGGCCAGCTTCGGCATGAGCACGGAGAGCTCCTCGCGCACCAAGGCCACGGTCTTGGCCTTGATGTCCGGGTCCTTGTCGGCAAAAAAATCGGCCACCTTGTAGAGGGACTCGGCCATGTCCTCCACGCCAAGGTAGGATACCCGCTGGTAGGGAATGCCGTATTTTTCCTCCATCATCTTGGCGAGCTCCATGGTCGCCCCGGAGCACTGCACCAGATTGAGCGCCGCGCCATGACAGCGCCGGATGTCGTCCACCCGCCCGTCGCCGGTGATATTGGCCACGGCCTCGACTCCCATCTTCTTGAAATATTCGCGCACGATCCATGTCTCACCCGCC
>Ga0180017_100270_pt1 | contig 20064 bp, 22 predicted proteins | sample KR46_S_MetaG_FD_129674 | JGI IMG/M metagenome (GOLD analysis project Ga0180017, IMG submission 129674) | Groundwater microbial communities from the Olkiluoto Island deep subsurface site, Finland - KR46_S_MetaG | ecosystem: Environmental > Aquatic > Deep subsurface > Groundwater | place: Finland...
ACGGGGATGTTGAAGGATTCTCTGAGAGTGTGTACCTGGCGGTGGTAGAGGGCGTGTTTGTGTAACCGACAGTCAATGATGCAGTGGGGACACTGCAGGGGGCGAAGGTGATCAGGACACCCGTCCTTAAAAACCTCAAGGTATGTCTGGACATCCATCGGTTCCTCAAGACACCCGTCAACTAAGTCAAGAAAAAAGCGCCTCTCTCCCGCCAGGGAAAGTGAGCGCGGACATAATTCTATAATTTAAACGGGATCTCTAAGGTCTCGCCTGCTGTGGTCTGAACTACCAGCACCAGATCCTTTTCTGGTGGAATGGGATTGAATGTCCACTCATGCGTCCAGTTACCGTTCTGTTTTAGCGGTGCAAATCCCTGCATGAACTCAGCCACGGTATTGCCTGTACGGCTCTTTACTTCCCCGCAATAAAGTGGCACTTCAGAGTTCAGGTATATTCTTGCCATGCTAGGAGTGCTTACGATTTCGACGATCTCGACCACCTTATCGTCTATCCCAGCAAGTGCACCTACCGAATACTTCCGGGCCTGCGGCCCCACTTTCCTGGGGTCAACATTGAATGCAACACTCCACTCCAGGTTGCTCGAATTCTCCCGTAAGAACAGCTCTAGAGAAGTGATCTCTCTGTCGGCAATTGGCTCAAATTCCACTACTCCTGATACCACTCTTTGCTTTCTATCATGCTTGCATTCGGTCGCATGCCTATCGTAGACATTCCCCAGGCTGTCTCTCATTCTGAATTCGGGCGAGAATCTGTCCGTTTCGGCTATGTCTATATTGGTAATAATGAACGATATTTTGGTTTGCATCCCGTCCCTAAAAATATCCTGAACCTTAAGTTTCGCTACGCCGCTTTGAGCCTCTGCTCCAACTGATTGACCATACTGCGCATATGCTTCCAAGGCTCCTTTGTCTTTCTTGCCTGAAAGCGCTGATTGTTCGAAGACGGAAAACAGTCCGGCATAGGCCTGGGACAAACCAAGGACTGCAATCAGGGCTATACATAGTACAAAGGTCAGTCTTTTCACTTAATCAACTCTCCTCTGCTTAGTATTAGTAAACATCGCAACTCCAATAGTCGTAAACGTAACTGCTGCCAGACCTTGCCCAGCCATAGCCGATATACCAAGCCCTCGCGCCGTAGACACGCGAATCAGTATAGGTCCCGTGTGGAAAGTTGACCCATGTTGCCCCTGTCCCGTCAGCTCTTTCATTCCCAAAGGATGTTTGGCCTGTGACAGCAATGCTCCAATACGCCGCTGCCGATGATAATTTCCAGACCAAAACGTAGGGAATCCACCCTCTCCTCTGGCAAATCCACCTGCCGTACAAGATACAATGATAATCCGGTCGCCATTTGACGGAGATTCATCCCAAACCGCCTCCCGAAATCAGCTCTTGTAGCCAGCTGTCTTTGCTATATACTAGAACGGAAATTAATACCTTGTCTACCATTTATGTCTAACCAGTAAGAAATCGTGTCTAAGACATCAAAATGGTGTCTCAAAATGTAGAGGGTTGATAGAGGGGGTGTTTTGTCAGGAGATTACTTTAAAATGCAAATAGCTGAGGATGAAACGGCACCCGGGAGAAGAACGTTTTCCGGATGTGTTGTCGCGCTTCCTCGTAATATCCAGTTTCCAGTAAACCGTAGACGGTTTGGAGTTGATGGTGGAAATCATGGTGCTGGCGGCGTACAAGTTGGAGAAGCTCTCCGATATGTGCAAGGTTTTCGGCGGTTTTCCGGGCCGTGCAAGCGTCCGCCACCGCCCGACCGATGGCCTGGATCTTAATGGGCGTAAGGGCGGTGAGCACCAGTACGGCGAGCAGGTAGACCAGGAAATAGGACCTATTTAAGGCACTCCAGTCGTCGTTGTCAACCGCGTGGCCCGGAGGTGGCCCCATCAGCCTGAAATTAAAATGCAGACAGAGCCAGGTAAATAACCCCAGCAGCAGCGCTTCCGGGAGAAAGAAGAGAAACCGGATGACAGGGAGATTCCATTACAGAGAAGAGAGAATAGGCCGTAATATATAGTAGGAGCGGGCTGACAGTGGTTTCAATGGCCACGTAGACAGTTAGACCCAACAGCCCGGCCACCGCCGACACTCTCCAGTCCAGCCGCATAACGAGGCGGATAAAGGCAATAGAAGTGGCTGCAAGTAGAAGGGAATGTAGGCCGAAAGGCACCGGCGTCAGTCGCACCAAGAAGGCTATCCCCGCCTGCATCATACCAAAGAGTACCAGTTGCTGCCAGCGCGGTCGTATCCTGCCAACACCAGACCCAGGGCCGTGACCAGGACTGCTTCGGGAAAGGACACCATTATCAAAGAAAGAAGGGGCATTTGGTCCAAAAATCGTCATCCTTCTCATCTTATGTCTACTTTTGGAGATAGCTGCCGAAGATTATTGAATCTAAAATCATAATTTACAATTCACCGGAACAATGGCCTAATGGGGTTGAAATATGACAAGGAATTGATGCGATTGTTCGAAGGGGGATTAGAAGCAGTCTTGAAACTAATGAACCGGTTAACGGTTGACCACGTACTTGCGTTCAGTGGGGACTTATTTATGGACATTCTAATCAGGGAGGCTATTCTATCCGACTAGCCTTCGGCAGGGGTAAACCTAAACTGCCGTGCTGGGTACTGGCAAACACTACTGTTTCCTCAGGCAGTACCGGTGATGCTGCGGCTACCGGGCTTGACCGCGGGGGTCCCGGCGGCGCAGAGCGGACAGTCCGCCGGATCGTAGGCCTCGATCGATAGGCTGAGAAGAGCGTGCAGGGGCACGCCGAAGTCGGCTTTGCCGCCGCTCCGGTTCACCAGGACACCCACGCCCACTACTTCGGCACCGGACGCCATGACCAGATCCATCACCTCACGTACCGAACCGCCCGTCGTGATTACGTCCTCGACCACCAGCACTTTGGTTCCGGGCGCAATTACAAAGCCCCTTCTCAGAGCCATCTTACCGTTCTCACGTTCCGCGAACAGGCACTTGGTACCGAGCGCACGGGCCACCTCGTAAGCGATCAGGATTCCCCCCAGGGCAGGCCCCACAACCAAGTCTACCTCGGCGTCACGGAAGCCGTCCGCAATCGCTGCACCCAGTTTTGCGCAGTGTTCGGGGTACTGTAGCACCTGAGCGCACTGCACGTAGCGCCCGCTGTGCCGCCCTGAGGTGAGCAAGAAGTGCCCTTCCAGCAAGGCTTTGCATTCTACAAGGATAGACTCAACCTGTTTAGGTGATAGCGACAAGATTATCAACCTCCAATGTCGGTAAAAGCTGACAGCTACTTTTTTCGAGTAAAGCATGCTTTCTTCTATAAAAGAACGTGCTGAATGTTGGAATTAAAAGTGACCTGCATCCTTTTCCTCAAAAGAAATTAAAAAAATTAAAGCCCCGACCCCATGATGCCGATCCGGCGGACGGCCTCGCGGGGATTGGGAGCGCCGGTGATGGGGCGGCCGATTACCAGGTAGTCGGCACCCAGGCGGATGGCTTCCGCCGGAGTGGCGGTGCGCTTCTGGTCGTCCTTCGCCGAGTCGACCGGGCGGACACCGGGCGTCACGATCAGGAAGTCGGGTCCCAAGGCCTCACGGATGATGGAGATTTCGCGGGGCGAGCACACCACCCCGTCCATCCCGGCCTGACGAACCAGCCTCGCCCATTTCAGGACCACCTCATCAGTGGTACCGGGCACGCCGATTTCGTTGTTCAGGGCTTGGGCGGTCAGGCTGGTGAGGACCGTCACGGCCAGCAGACGGGGCATCCGGACACCGAGGCGTTCGGACTCCTCCCGCGCGGCCTTCACGGCCGCCTTCATCATATCCAGGCCGCCGGAGGCGTGTACGTTAACAATGTCCGCACCGAGACTGATCAGGGCTCTGGTAGCCTGGGCCACGGTCTGCGGGATGTCGTGCAGCTTCAGATCCAAAAAGACAAGCCCGCCTTTTTGGGCGAGGCGGGGTACCACTTGAGGCCCCTCGCGGTAGAAGAGGCGCATTCCGACCTTAAAGCCGCCGACGCTGCCCTGCAGCTGATCAACAATTCTTTCGGCTTCGGCATAGGTGTCAACGTCCAGGGCGACCAGGATTCGCTCTGCGGCTTTCATTCGGTTACTCTCCCTTTCCGTGGGCAGCCCCCACCAGTTCATTCACATCGGAGATACCGTGTGATTCAAGGTATTCCTCAATGCCACGCACCACGTCATCGGCGGCTGTGGGGTTAACCAGGTTGGCCGTACCCACGGCCACGGCCTGCGCCCCGGCCAGCATAAACTCGAGGGCGTCACGCCCCTCCATTATCCCACCCATCCCGATGATCGGCACTTTCACCGCGCGGTAAACCTGCCAGACGGCACGTACCGCAATCGGACGGACCGCCGGACCGGAGAGGCCCCCGACCTGATTGGCCAGTACGGGGCGGCGTCTTTCGATGTCAATGACCATTCCAGTGACGGTGTTGATCAGGGAAACGGCGTCCGCCCCCGCCTCAACGACGACGACGGCAATACCAGCGATATCGGTCACATTCGGGGTGAGCTTGGCGATGACGGGCAGGTCGGTGTTTAGACGCACCGCCCGGATCACCTCGGCCGCCATCTCCGGCACGGTGCCGAAGGCAATGCCTCCGGCCTTAACATTGGGGCATGAAATGTTCACTTCCAAGGCGTCGATCGACCCCGCTGCGGTCATCAGGCGAGCCATCGTGGCGTATTCATCCACCGAACAGCCGGCAATGCTGACGATCAGCGGCACCGGATACTGCTTCAGATCGGGCAAGATCTCCCGCACAAAGTAGGCGGCACCCGGATTCTCCAGGCCCACGGCGTTTAGCATCCCACACGGGGTTTCCGCAATGCGCGGCGGCGGGTTACCCTTCCGGGGTTCCAGCGTCAGGGTCTTGACGACCAGTGCTCCCAGCCTGGAGAGGTCAAAATACTTAGCATACTCGTGACCGTAGCCGAAGGTCCCCGATGCGGTCAGTACCGGGTTTTTAAGCTTGATTCCGGCTAGTTCAACGGCGGTATTAATCACGGCCAGACCACCTCTTCCACCGGAAACACCGGACCGTCGGCGCAGACCCGGCTGTACCGCCACCCGTCTTCATCCTTGTCCTTAGTGCGGCAGTTACAGCACAGGCAGGCTCCGATACCACACCCCATCCGTTCCTCCAGGCTTACCTGACCCGGCAGGTTATGCTGCTCAGCAAGCTTGCCGAGCGCCCGGAGCATCGGAGACGGTCCCGTAGCGAAGAAGAAGTCAAAGGTCTCTAGTCCGATGTGGTCTTCAAACATCTTCACCACAGATCCATGGTACCCAAGTGATCCGTCATCGCTCGCCATCAGGACACGGCCGTCCGGGATCAGGTCATGGGCTGATACCTGACCCGCCGAACGTACCCCGTGGAACACCTCGACCGCTATCCCCTGTTCAGCGAGCTCTTCGTAGAGAAAACACAGCGGAGCAATCCCGAGTCCACCCGCGATCAGGGCCGCACGGCGGGCACCGGCAGGCAGCGTGAAACCACGGCCCAGCGGGCCGAGCACGTTGACCCGTCCGCCCGGTTCAAATGCGGTGAGCAGTCTCGTCCCCTTGCCGACAATCTGGTACAGTACCTGAACTAGCTCCTGCTCACGCTTAACACCCTGAATGCCCAGCGGACGGCGCAGCAGCGGATCCAGGGTGGGACCGCAGCGCAGGTGTACGAACTGCCCCGGTTGGGCCGAGCCAGTGATCTCCGGGGCTCGGAAGGTTAAGTTGTAACAGCCTTCGGCGACTTTACGATTGTGAGTAATTTCAGCATCTACAATAAAGGACACGATCAAACCTCTATTCTGCTGTCCCCGTTTCCCCTTTTAGACGTATTCCTGGAGGGGGATGATCGGGGCCTCTTCCCCGGCCACCTTGGCATCCAGCACCTCGATTACGACCTCTGCGGTATCCAGCGAGGTCAGGCAGGGTACGCCCATCTCCACAGCGGCGCGCCGGATGCGGAAGCCGTCGCGTTCGGGGGCCTTGCCCTTGGTCAGGGTGTTGATCACCAGGTGGATCTGGTTCGTCCGGATCAGGTCGATGATGTTCGGCGAACTCTCATCCAGCTTGCGGGCGACCCTGACCTTGACCCCTTCGGCTTCAAGCATCTTCGCCGTGCCCTGGGTCGCACAAATCTCAAAACCCAGCCGCACCAGGTTCTTCACCAGCGGCAGGGCATCCTGCTTATCTTTATCGGCAACGGTAATCAGGGCGGTTCCGGAATCCGGCAGGGCATATCCGGCGGCCAGCGCCGCCTTGTAAAGTGCTGCGGGATAATTCTCGGCGACACCCATCACCTCGCCGGTGGACTTCATCTCCGGCCCGAGGGAGATGTCCACGTCCAGAAGCTTGGCGAAGGAGAAGACCGGGGCCTTGACGGCGATGTATTTGGGCTGTTGCCACAGTCCGCCCCGGTAACCCATCTCGGCCAGGGTCTTGCCCAGGCTGACCTTGGTTGCCAGGTTCACCATCGGCACGCCCGTGATCTTGCTCATATAGGGCACGGTTCGGCTGGAACGCGGGTTCACCTCGATCACGTACAGTTGACCCTTGTGCAGCACGTACTGAATATTCAACAGCCCCCGGACATTCAGACCCTGGGCGAGTTGGAAGGTGTACTCCACCATCTGCCGCTTGATGTCTTCGCTCAGGCTGCGCGGCGGGAATACGGCGATGCTGTCCCCGGAGTGGACACCCGCCCGCTCGATATGCTCCATAATACCGGGAATGAGTACGGTCTCCCCGTCGGAGATGCCGTCCACCTCGAGTTCCTTACCGATCAGGTACTTGTCGACCAACACGGGATGCTGCGGCGAGACTCGAACCGCGGTCGCCATATAGTCGAGCAGTTCCTTATGGTTATAAACGATTTCCATCGCCCGTCCGCCCAATACGTAGGACGGCCGAACCAAGACCGGGAATCCGATGCGATCGGCGATCGCCGTGGCGTGTTCGACCGAGAAGCCGGTGCCTCCCGGCGGACGGGGGATGTTCAGTCGGGCCAACAGATTGTCGAACTTCTCCCGGTTCTCAGCCAGGTCAATATTCTCCACGGAGGTGCCGACGATATTGAAGCCAGCTTCCGCGATCGGCTTGGCCAGATTGATCGCCGTCTGGCCGCCAAACTGGACGATGACCCCCTCCGGCTTCTCCTTGCGCAAGATATTGAGTACATCTTCCGGAACCAGGGGTTCAAAGTAAAGCCGATCCGAAGTGTCAAAGTCGGTGCTGACGGTTTCCGGGTTGCAGTTGATGGTGATCGCCTTAATCCCCTCTTCCCGGAGCGCCCAGACCGAGTGCACCGAGCAATAGTCAAACTCAATCCCCTGCCCGATGCGGATCGGGCCGGAACCGAGCACCACCACCTTGCGCACGTTGGTGTTGAAGGCTTCATCTTCGGTTTCGTAGTCCGAGTAGTAGTAAGGGGTCTCGGCCTGGAATTCGGCGGCGCAGGTATCCACCATCTTGTAGACCGGATTAACCCCCATCTCCAACCGCTGCTGTTCCACCTCCGACTCATCCAGATCCACCATCTGGGCGATCGTGCCGTCAGACAGACCCAGTCGCTTGGCACCCATTAGGAGGTCAGTGGTCAGGCCCTCCGCACCAGCACTCCGCAGCCGTTGCTCGTAGTCGGTGATGTTCTTAATCTTGTTTAGGAAGAAGCGGTCGATCCGCGTTTCCGCATAGATTTCGTCAATATCAAAACCGCGGCGTAGGCCCTCGGCGATGTAGAAGATCCGTTCATCGTCGGGAGTGGCGATCCGGGCCCGAATCTGCGCGTCGTCCATAACGCTGGCCTCGGGCAGGGCCAGCCCGGTCACGCCGATTTCCAGAGAGCGTACCGACTTGAGCAGGGCGGATTCGAAGGTACGCCCGATGGACATTACCTCTCCGGTGGCCTTCATTTGGGTTCCGAGACGGCGGTTGGCCGAGGCGAACTTGTCGAAAGGCCAGCGCGGAAACTTCATAACCACGTAGTCGATGACCGGTTCGGCCGCGGCCAGGGTTTTACCGGTCACGGCGTTCGGAATCTCGTCGAGGGTCAGGCCGATCGCAATCTTCGAGGCCACCTTGGCAATCGGGTAACCCGTGGCCTTGGAAGCCAAGGCCGAAGAACGGGAGACCCGCGGGTTGACCTCAATGACGTAGTAGTTGAAGCTGTTCGGGTCCAGTGCAAACTGGATGTTGCAGCCGCCCTCCACACCCAACGCCCGGACGATCTTCAGGGAAGCGCTACGTAACATCTGGAACTCTTTGTCGCTCAGAGTCAGGGTCGGGGCCACGACGATGCTGTCCCCGGTGTGGATGCCCATCGGATCCACGTTCTCCATGCTGCAGATGGTGATACAGTTGTCCGCACCGTCCCGCATTACCTCGAACTCGATCTCCTTCCACCCGGCGACACACTGTTCGACGAGAATCTGGTGGATCAGGCTGTGTTTGAGGCCGCGGGCCGCGGTGTTGATCAGCTCGTTCTCACTATTGACAATGCCCCCTCCGGTGCCGCCGAGGGTGTAGGCGGGACGTACGACCAGCGGATAGCCGACCTGCCCAGCAAAGGCCAGAGCGCCATCGATGGAGGAGACGATCGTGCTCACCGGAATCGGTTCGCCGATCTCCTGCAGCATCTCCTTGAAGAGTTCCCGGTCTTCAGCCTTCCGGATGGTCTCCAGGGGCGTCCCCAGCAGGCGCACCCCCAGTTCCTCCAAGACACCGGATTCGGCAATCTGTTTGCCCAGGTTTAAGCCGGTCTGTCCGCCTAGGGTGGGCAGGAGCCCGTCCGGCCGTTCCTGGCGCAATACGCGGGTCACAAACTCGGGGGTAAGCGGCTCGATGTAGATCCGGTCCGCCATGTTGGCGTCGGTCATAATCGTCGCCGGATTGGAGTTGATCAGGACGACCTCCAGGCCTTCTTCACGCAGGGCGCGGCAGGCCTGTGTTCCGGCGTAGTCAAACTCGGCGGCCTGTCCGATAATGATCGGGCCGGAACCGATCACCATCACCTTTTTCAGGTCCTTATTGCGGGGCATCTACTTCGCCTCCTGCTGCAGAAGTGCAAGGTATTCGTCAAAGAGGTAATTCGCGTCCCGGGGGCCCGGAGAGGCCTCGGGATGGAACTGGATGCCGACAATCGGGAGTTCCGGGTGCTTAAAGCCCTCCACCGTCTTGTCATTCAGGTTCCGGTGGGTGACCACCAGACCGGCATCCAACAGGGACTGCTCATCAACGGAGAACCCGTGATTGTGTGTGGTGATAGCGATCAGCCCGGTAGCCAGATCCTGTACCGGATGGTTTGCTCCCCGGTGTCCGAACTTCAGTTTATAGGTGCGTGCGCCGAGCGCCAGCGCCAGGAGCTGGTGGCCGAAGCAGATCCCGAACAGCGGTATCTTGCCGACGAACTGTTTGATGGTGTCCACAGCGTAATCCGCGCGTAGCGGGTCACCGGGGCCGTTGGAGACCAGCAACGCATCGGGGTGATACCCGGCGATGGTCTCGGCACTGGTCGATGCCGGGAACACCACCACTTCACAGCCGCGTTCGCGGAGGCAGCGGGCGATATTCTCTTTGGCCCCGAGGTCAAGGATGGCGATGCGGGGACCGCCGGTTCCGGGAATGGTTTGAATCTCCTCCACCGTTACTTCCGGGATGAAGTGCTGGTCGCTGAGGTCGGGTACCTCGCGGGCGCGTATGGAAAGCAGGCGACCGTCGACATTGCCCGTGGCGATGATTCCCCGCATCGTACCTTCGGTACGGATACGCCGGGTAATCGCCCGGGTGTCCACTTCGGTCAGTCCGATAACATTCTGCTGCCTGAGGAAAGTCTCCAGGGTACCCTGGGAACGCCAGTTGCTCGGGATCGCACAGGCGTCGCGGACTATAAATCCCCTGACATACGACCTCTTGGATTCAAAGTCTTCGGCGTTGATTCCGTAGTTTCCGATCAGCGGGTAGGTCATCACCACGATCTGGCCGCAGTAGGAGGGATCGGTCAGTACACCCTCGTACCCGCCCATTCCGGTATTAAAGACTACCTCGCCCCAGTTTTCCCCCGTAGCCCCGATGGCCCGGCCATAGTACAGGGTTCCGTCTTCCAGTGCCAGTACCGCCTGCAATCAACAACACCTCCGTAATGATTAGGTAGTCAGGAGTCAGTAGTCAGAATTCAGAATAAAGACGTACAAACCGTAACCCGTTCTTTCATTCTGACTACTGACTCCTAACTCCTGAGTGCTTTCGAATCTTTCCGGCCACGATGGTGGCCACTGCCTGCCCCCGCAGCTTGAAACCGGCAAAGGGCGTGTTTTGACTCTTACTCAGGAAACGGTTGGGATCCACTTCCCATTCACAATGGGTATCAATAACCGTAATGTCCGCCACGGCCCCAGGTTTCAGCACCGTTTCCGGCAAACCCAGGATCCGGGCCGGGTTGGCGGTCAAACGCGTTAGAGCTTCCGCCGCTGTCAGTACCCCAGGTTCTACAAGGTAGGTAAATACCAACCCAAGCGTCGTTTCCAATCCGACTAGTCCCATCGCGGCCTGGTCGAATTCCACGGCCTTCTCATAATCCGCGTGCGGCGCATGGTCCGAAGCGATCACATCGATGCTACCATCGGCCAAGCCCTCCAGCACCGCCTGGACATCCGTCCTGGACCGCAGGGGAGGATTTACCTTGGCACTCGTGTTGTACCCCGCTACCGCCTCGTCCGTGAGTACGAAATGATGCGCTGTGGCCTCGGCTGTAACCGGCACTCCGCGCCGCTTCGCTTCGCGGATCAGCCGTACCGAACCGGCGGTGCTCACGTGGGCCACGTGCAGGGCACATCCGGTGGTCTCCGCCAACAGCAGGTCACGCGCCACAATTACCTCTTCGGCCGCCGCCGGAATCCCTTTAAGGCCGAGCACACTGGCGGTCAGGCCCTCACTCATCACTCCGCCGTCGACCAGTGTATCATCCTCACAGTGGGAGATGATCGGTACCCCGACCATCCGAGCATACTGCATCGCCCGCCGCATCACCCCGGCCGAAACCACGGGCCGGCCGTCATTGCTGAAGGCCAACGCACCAGCGGCGTGCATCTCCCCCATCTCGGCCAGTACATTCCCCTCCAGGCCCCTGGTGATCGCACCGACCGGGTAGACCCGGGCGTTGGCGGCCGCCGCAGCCTGCTTCCTGATAAACTCGATAATCGCCGGGTTATCCGCCACCGGGTTGGTGTTCGGCATTGCCGCTACGGCTGTAAACCCTCCACTCAGTGCCGCCGCGGTACCCGTGGCGATGGTCTCCTTGTACTCGTATCCGGGTTCACGCAGATGAACGTGCATATCAATCAGACCTGGCGAAACCAGCATCCCAGACGCGTCCAGGACGATAGCCCCCCGACCGCTAATCCCGGATTCCACCTTAATCACCCGGGCGTCCTCAATCAGGACATCCAGGTCGCGCAGTGTTCCGGCTGATGGATCGAAGACGGTTCCACCTTTAATCAATATCTTCACGGCTAGCATCCCCCACAGTCATTAGGTACAGGCAGGCCATGCGTACGGCCACCCCGTTTGTAACCTGGTCGGTGATCAGCGACCGGGAGCCGTCCGCCACTTCGGCGGTAATTTCCACCCCGCGGTTCATCGGGCCGGGGTGCAGCACCACTGCGTCGTCCTTGGTCAGCGCCAGTCGTTCGGCGTTCAAACCGTACAGCCGGGCATACTCCCTGAGGCTGGGAATCAGTCCCTGGCGCTGGCGCTCCAGTTGTAAGCGTAGGGCCATCACCACGTCCGCCCCTTCAAGGGCGGCTTCCGGGCGATCGTACACCCGCACTCCGAGCTGCTCCAGACCCGCCGGAAGCATGGTGGGCGGTCCGGCTACGTGTACCTCAGCCCCCAGTTTAGTAAGACCCCAGATGTTCGAGCGGGCCACCCTGCTGTGCAGGATGTCGCCCAGAATCGCCACCTTGAGGCCGGAAATCCGGTTCTTGGATTCCAGGATGGTAAACATATCGAGCAGGGCCTGGGTCGGATGCTCGTGCATCCCGTCCCCCGCATTCACCACATAGGCATCGGTATAGCGGGTCATCAACTCGGCGGCCCCGGACATCGGGTGCCTCAGCACGATCACATCCACACCCATCGCGGCGACCGTCCGGGCGGTGTCGATCAGGGTCTCCCCTTTCACCACACTGGATGAGGCTGTAGCCAGGCCGACGGTGTCCGCACTCAAATACTTTGCGGCCAGTTCAAAGGACAGCCTGGTCCGCGTGCTGGGCTCGTAAAAGACGGTAGCTACCGCCTTTCCGCGCAGGGTCGGCACCTTCTTCAGATCACGGGAGATGATCTGCTTCATCGGACCTGCCGTATCCAGGATTTTCGTGATCGTCTCCACAGGCAGGTGCTCCAGGCCCAAGAGGTGTTTGATACTCACCGGCGTACCCCCTCTGACAAATAAGGCCTCTTCCCGTTAATGATCCGGGAGAGGCCGGCAAAGTCCGCTCTGGCTTCCTTTGCCGGTCTCTCTGGACCGCTGTTAAAAGGAAGGATTCAACTCACTCGTCTGGTCCTATTCGTTCCAGGATCAGGATCCGATCCCGTCCGTCGATTTCGTTAATCTCCACCGACACCACCTCTTTGGTGGAAGTCGGCACGTTCTTACCTACATAGTCGGCCCTGATCGGCAGTTCCCGGTGACCCCGATCCACCATTACGGCCATCTGGATCACCTTCGGTCGGCCGAGGTCCATAATCGCGTCCATCGCCGCCCTGGTGGTGCGTCCGGTATACAGAACATCGTCCACGAGCACTACGATCTTATCGGTTACGGAGAAGTCGACCTGGGTTTTGTACAGAACGGGGTGATAGTCTAGCTTGGTAAGGTCGTCTCGGTACAGGGTAATGTCCAGGAATCCCACAGGTACCGCTGTGCCCTCGATCTTCTGGATGCGTTCCGCCAGCCTCACGGCAATCGGAACGCCTCTCCGCCGAATTCCGATCAGGACTAGGTTGTCCGTACCGTGGTTCCGCTCAATGATCTCGTGCGCGATCCGGGTCAGCGCCCGAGCCATTCCCTTTTCATCAAGGATCTGAGCCTTTTCAACCAGATGCAATTCATCTCACCTGCCCACAAAAAAACCTACCGCCGGGAAAGGCAAGTAGGCATAGTACACCCTTGAAAAGGTCGCGCTATGTTACCCTTACCAGCCTCTCGGGGCCGATTTAAAGGCGGTTTGTTCCTCAATAGAGTTTACTGCAGCGGTTGTCCGCTGTCAAGAGCAGGGTCGGGGCTTTAGTTATTTTAGTTTCTCCCCCTACAGATGGCGTAGACCCAGAAAAATGAATCCCACCCCGGTGATAATAGATAGCATTCCCACCGTGAAACCTTTCCGGCTAAACCGACCAGACCTAGGGTGGTTACAGAAATCAGCACAATCGGCCCGACCATCGCTAGGACGGCATTGATTTTGAACGCAGTTTCGACCCGCCCAAAATACAGCATCAGCATCGCGGCCGTAAATTCGATACTAGCAGACAAAAAACGCAAAGCAGCCATTCCCAGTAAGATCTTATCCATGCAGCACACCTCCACCGTCATCGATACACTGTATGCCGGTGGTTGAGCGCATATAGCCCCAAGCGTAGAGGGAAACTAGTCAAGCACAGGAGGTTTGGTGTATGGCAAAAGGCAACACAATGACACTGGTGGCTCTTTCCTCCGTACCCTTTGTAATGGTTCTGGGTAATTCAATGCTCATCCCCATCCTGCCGGAAATGCAGCGGGCACTCGAAATTTCATCCTTCCAGGCCAGTCTGGTAATCACTCTCTTCTCCGTTCCGGCAGGCATCATCATCCCACTATCCGGCTTCCTGTCCGACTACTTCAGTCGGAAAGTCGTGATCATCCCGGCGTTAATCCTCTACGGTATCGGGGGCCTCATCGCCGGCGGTGCGGCGCTGATTGACACGGAGGCGAGCTATGCCATACTCCTAGCCGGCCGAATAATTCAGGGCATTGGTGCCGCCGGAACCGCGCCCATCGCGATGGCTCTCACCGGGGACATCTTCAAGGCGCAGGCCAGGGCCCAAGCGCTTGGCGTAATTGAAGCCGCCAACGGTGTGGGCAAGGTGGTCAGCCCGGTTCTTGGAGCGGCCGTGGGCCTGATCATCTGGTTTGCTCCTTTCTTCGTTTTCCCGGTCTTTACGGTTGTTGCCGCCGTGCTGGTCTGGCTGGCGATCAAGGAACCGAAGAAGCAGAAGGAACCGGCCGTAGCGGGCAAATACTTCAAGGACATTCTTAAGGTCTTTGGCAAAAAGACCGGAATGCTTCTCTCTTGTTTCCTCGCCGGAAGCGTTGCCCTCTTTACCCTGTTCGGAATTCTGTTCTTCCTTTCGGAACATCTAGACCAGCGTTTTGAGCTTAACTTGATTATCAAGGGCCTCGCCCTAGCCATCCCGGTCTTGTTCATGGCGGTTACCGCCTACCTTACCGGACTGTTCATCAAGAAAAAGGTTAAGCTGATGAAGTACCTGATCATAAGCGGTACGGCCCTGATGACGGCCGCCTTGATCGCTCTGCCCCTGTCGTACAACACCTACTTCTTCTTCACAGCCATTTCCTTTATCGGGATCGGGGTCGGTCTCATGCTACCCTGCCTCACCACGCTGATCACCTCCAGCGTGGATACTGCCAAGCGCGGGCTGATTACCTCCCTTTACGGCAGCGTCCGGTTTTTCGGCGTCGCCGGAGGGCCTCCCCTGTTCAGCCTACTGCTCGAACCGGGCATCCGGGTAATGGGTTGGTCAGTAGCAGGCCTCACCCTGGCCACCGGCATTGTTGTCTTCATGTTTGTGAAGGTAGGCGAAATCGTAAAAGGAAACTCCGGCTAGCCCTGTAACAGCTTCCCAGAACTGTGCATACATTACCACATCAGAAGCATACCAAACTGTTCCAGCTAGTCTGCTTTAGAAAGACACGAAAGGAGCTGTCAGCATGGATAGCTGGCGGGAAATGATTGCCCTTCCCTTGGCGGGCCGTAGCCGGAAGCCAAGGATGCAGGGATTATCCATGGTTTTGGATAAGGGACTGGGTTTGGCGGAAACAAAGGATCTCCTGGATATCTCGGCGAACCATATCGACTTTATCAAACTGGGTTTCGGCACATCGGCACTTTACAGCGACGGGATCCTACAAGCGAAGATTGAACTGGTAAAAGCGTACGGGGTCGACATTTACCCCGGCGGAACCTTCTTTGAGGTGGCGGCGGCACAGGGGAAGGCGAAGTCCTTCTTCAAACTGGCACAGTCAATCGGTTTCTCGGCCATTGAAGTCTCGGACGGCACCATCTATCTCGACCCTGATGATCGTAGACGGGCCATTGAAATGGGTGTAGAACTCGGGTTTAAGGTTCTAGCCGAGGTCGGGAAGAAGGATCCGGACGAACAGGATACCTACCGTGAACTGGGCATGCAGGCCAAGAAGGACTTGGAAGCCGGTGCCCACTGGGTGATCGTGGAAGGGCGTGAATTCGGCAAAAACGTAGTGATCTACGATGAAACCGGGCAGATTAAGGATTCCGCCGTTGAAGAGTTCATGGCCTGGGTCGAACGCCCGGAGTGTCTTCTCTGGGAGGCTCCCCTAAAAGATCAACAGGAGGCTTTAATCAACCGTTTCGGTGCAGACGTAAACCTGGGGAACATTCCACCCGGAGAGATTCTGTCGCTGGAAGCCCTGCGCGTCGGTCTGCGCGGAGATACCCTGAAACGGTGTTATCGGTAGTCAGTTAGTCGGTTATATATAAAATAGGCTTGGCATAAGATGGTAAAAACGAAAGGCGTAATGGACTGTGACTGCCGAACTAACTTTGGTCGCCCTACTCTTGATCGGAATCGTGGCGAAGTCCCATCTTATTGCCGCTTCGGCCTGTATTCTCATTTTCCTGAAGCTGGCCAATCTAGGCAATGCCTTTCGCTTCCTGGAAAGCAAGGGCCTGGAAATCGGATTGTTGTTCCTGCTGCTGGCGATTATGACGCCGCTGGCTACAGGAAAGATCAGTCATAAGGACATCGTATATAATATGACATCGCTGACGGGCATCTTTGCCTTCTTAGGGGGGGCCCTGGCCACTCACCTGAACAGCGAAGGCCTGAAGATGATGCAGGTTGATCCGGGCATCATCTTTGGGCTGCTTTTGGGGTCGATTTTCGGGATCGTGTTCCTGGGCGGTATGCCGGTGGGTCCACTGATGGCGGCAGGTGTGGCAGCGCTGTTCGTGGAGTTCTTCCGGTACTTCAAGTAAGGGGCACCGGGGGTTTACCCCCTTGGGCTCCGTGCCTCCGCTTCGACCGTGTCTAAGCTCGGTTCGGAGCGTGGCTTCGTCTCCTGTGGATTGTTCGCAACCGCGAACGTCCTCGTCGACGGCCACGCTTACCTCACACATCGCTAAGAACGGTTCCCGAAGCTCCGCAAGTCGCCAGGTGGCAAACCCCCAGGCCCCGTCTTCATTGTAGATCATCGAGACTGGTGAGAATGAGGTCTAGCTCACTTGGCAGGGGTGCGGTGAATTCCAGATGCTGACCGGTGGACGGATGGACAAACCCCAGGGTCTCGGCGTGCAGGAACTGCCCTTCCAGGCCAAGGGCCGGGCAGGCGCGGCCGTAGACTAAATCCCCCACCAGTGGATGCCCGATGTGGGTCATATGCACCCGGATCTGGTGTGTCCGGCCGGTTTCCAGCTTGAGGCGAAGCAGTGTGTATTCATTGTAGGTCCGTTCCACCCGGTAGTGCGTAACCGCCTCTTTCCCGTTCCTGACGTTTACGGCCATCTTCTTGCGTTCCTTAGGATGCCTGCCGATCAGGGTTCGGACCGCTCCCCGTTGCTGCCGCGGACATCCGTAGACCAGGGCCAGGTAGTTGCGCTGCACGGTACGTTCCTTGAGTTGAGCAGCCAAGGATAAGTGAGCAGCATCATTTTTGGCGACCATCAGGAGCCCGGAGGTATCCTTATCCAGGCGGTGCACAATACCCGGACGCAGGATCCCGTTGATCCCGGAGAGATCAGTGCAGTGAAGAAGAAGGGCATTGACCAGGGTTCCTGAGAAGTGTCCGGCCCCCGGGTGGACGACCATTCCCCGGGGTTTGTTTACGACGATCAGGTCGCCATCCTCATAGAAAACGTCCAACGGGATCGTCTCAGGGACTACCTGTAAAACTTCCGGATCCGGAACATCCATGATCAGGACGTCCCCGCTGTGCACCCGGTATCCTGCCTTAGAGGGCTTTTCATTGACCGTTACGAGCGCCTCACGGATCAGGTTCTGGACACGGGAACGGGTGATTTGTGGGTTCTGACCGGTCAGAAAGGCGTCCAGCCTTAAACCCGCCTCTTCCTCGCCGACGACCAGTCTGAAAGTCTTAGCCACGGGCCTCACCCGTGTCATCCGGTTTGGAGCGTATTACTCGATAAACCAACAGGGCAATACCCACCACTATAGCGATGTCGGCCACATTAAACACCGGCCAAAAACCAAAGTCAATGAAATCGATTACCGCCCCTAGTCGTAAGCGGTCCACCAGGTTGCCGATCGCTCCGCCGAGCAGCAAAGCCACCGGCAGGCCGTACCCGGATCTGATGATCGCTAGGTGCAGGGTTACGATTACCGCGACCACCAGGAGGGTCACGGCAAGCAGCAACAACTCCAGCGAGGCTAGAAATCCAAAAGCTCCGCCGGGATTAAGGATGTAGGTGAGATTTAGGACTCCCTCCACTACCGGGTAGGGTGTGCCCGGGGTCAGTTGCTGCACCACGATCTGCTTTGTAATCTGATCAGCAGCCAGGACCGCAATTACCAGAGCCCAGAATCGGAGTAGCATTTTCGACGATCAACCTCCAGACACGACACTTTTCCACCGTCCCCCAGGGATTTGTTTGCTCACCCCGGTGGGACGTGCTATAATTGGGCATGCTCGGTTCCGGAAGGAACCGGGTCTACTTACGGGGGTGGATGGGTCCTGGTGGGCCCCCCGGTCTTCAAAACCGTGTGTGAGGTGAGGAGCCTCAGGTGGGTTCGATTCCCACACACTCCCGCCATTACTACAGTATTTCCACGGGAGTATGAATCACAACACTCGTCTGAATTCCAAAAGAGAAGGCCGGTCGGCCTTCTCTTTTCTATGTTTCCATAATAATTGGCAGGATCATCGGGCGCCGGCCGGTTCGTTCGTAAAGGAATTTGCTGAGTGTATCCCTAACCTCCGATTTGATGGTCGACCACTCGGAGATCTTGCGGGTAGAGCACCGATCCAAGGTGGCGGCAACCCGCGTCCTGGCCTCATCCATCAGTTCCTCTGATTCGCGCACATAGACAAACCCGCGGGATACGATGTCCGGCCCGGCGACGATGGTACACTCGTCCGGGTCGATCGTCATCACTACGATCAATATTCCCTCCTGGGCCAGCTGTTTGCGGTCACGCAGCACAATGTTCCCGACATCCCCGATCCCGAGCCCGTCCACCAAAACTCGGCCTGACGTAACCCGACCGGAGATCTTTCCGGTCTGCCGGGTAAACTCGATAACATTGCCGTTCTCCGCCACAAAGATGTTCTCTGGAGGCATACCTAACTCCTCTGCCAGCTTGGCGTGCTTCATCAGCATCCGGCATTCACCGTGAACCGGTATGAGAAAGCGCGGTCGCACGAGATTGAGCATCAACTTCAGTTCTTCCTCGCTGGCGTGGCCGGATACGTGGATGCCCGACGTCTTTTCGTAGATTACATGGGCACCGCGCTTGAAAAGATGGTTTACCACCCGGGAAACCAGCTTCTCGTTTCCGGGAATCGGTGTTGCGGAAATGATAATGGTGTCATTGGGCTCGATGCTTACCTGCCGGTGTTCCCCCAAGGCCATCCGGGTCAGGGCCGACATGGGTTCACCCTGACTCCCGGTGCTCAGGATCACCACCTGATTGCGTGGCAAGCGGTTTGCCTCATCCAGTTCCACCAATGTGCCGGGGGGAATCTTCAGATACCCGAGTTGGAAAGCGATGGACACCACATTGACCATACTGCGCCCGACCACCGCCACTTTGCGGCCGTGACGGTGAGCCGCCAATACTGCCTGCTGCAGGCGATGGACGTTGGAGGCAAAGGTGGCCACCAGGATTCGTTCTCGAGCTTCCTTAAAGGCCTCGTCAAAGGTGGCACCGATAGTGCTTTCGGACATGGTGTAGCCAGGCCGCTCGACGTTCGTGCTGTCGGACAGTAAAGCGAGTACACCCTTCTCACCGTGGTGGGCAAAGCGTTGCAGGTCGATCACGTCACCGTCAACCGGCGTGTGGTCGATTTTAAAGTCTCCGGTGTGCACAATTAGCCCGAGAGGAGTCTGAATGGCCATTCCGACAGCATCAGGGACGCTGTGCGAGACACGAATGAACTCGATCCGGAAAGGGCCGATTTCCACGATATCACGTGGTTTGATGGGGCACAGCATCGCCTTGTCTTCGAAGTCTGTTTCTCTCAGTTTTCCGCCCAGGAGTCCAAGGGTGAGCTTGGTGCCGTACACAGGCACGTTAATCTGGCGCAGGACATAAGGCAACGCACCGATGTGGTCCTCATGCCCGTGCGTAAGCAGGATCGCCCGTACCAGATCCCTGTGATCTAGCAGATAAGTGATATCAGGGATAACGACATCTATCCCGAGCATTTCTTCCTCGGGAAAGGCGAGGCCGCAGTCGATTAGAATGATATCATTACCATACCGAACAACAGTCAGGTTCTTCCCAATCTCACCCAGTCCTCCAAGAGGGATGATCTGAAGTTTGGATTCGCGCGCCAAACTTACACCTCCAGGATTATAGGTTTTGTGGTTCTAATCCGTTCAATTATATAGTTGAAGATATTATATACCATTTCTGACCATTGGACAAGCAGCCCGATACCTTGGCGAAGCGGCCTGGAATTTGCCTGATGGCATCCTAAATCAGATTATGGGACTTCAATAGTTCCCTCAGCTTCGCTTCC